>NPIG01000038.1_pt1 | contig 147157 bp, 133 predicted proteins | sample 8637441 | NCBI WGS metagenome assembly NPIG01 (sample SAMN07420675, study PRJNA396082) | bioreactor metagenome | isolation source: sample BR6 brine-fed electro-methanogenic bioreactor BR | place: Japan: Kochi | collected 2016-06-14
GTAGGTCGCCGCCGGAATATATTGTAAAGCCCGCCTCTTTGAGGCGGGCTTTTTTTCGTCGTGGGATCAGCAGGCACTGCGTGGCGCGTAAACGCCATTCGGTCAATTTCAACCGCTCTGGCCGCTTGGCTTGGGGCGCAACCCGAAACCGGCGGCCAGGCCTCACCAAAATGGCTACAATATGACTATTTTTTCAATTCGATACCATAGGACTTGATCTTGCGGTGCAGATTCGATCTTTCCAGATCGATGATTTCCGCCGTGCGTGAGATGTTCCAGTCGTTTTCTTCAAGTTTTTGCAAAATGAAATCCCGCTCGAATTCTTCCCTCGCTTCCTTGAGATTGCTCGCTGCGGAACCGAGGACACGTTGTCCAGAAAGGTCACCCGATTGCCGGGTGGTGAGGTTGGGAGGGAGATTCTCCTGAGAAATCACCGACCCCGGAGTCATGATGACCAGGCGTTCGATAAGGTTTTTAAGTTCGCGAACATTCCCCGGCCAGGTGTAGTTTTTCAGGTCCGCTAGGGCCTCGGGAGAAAGGGCTTTGATCTCGCGGCTTTCCTGGCGGGAGAAGTATTCGAGGAAGTGGTTCGCGAGGGCCGGAATATCATCCCGGCGCTCACGCAGGGGCGGAACGTGAAACGGCAGAACATTGAGCCGATAAAAAAGATCCTCGCGGAAATTTCCTTGGGCGATTTCTTCCTCCAGGTTTTTATTCGTTGCGGCGATCACGCGCACATCGACTTCGATGGTCCGGTTGCCTCCCACTCGTTCAAACTTCCGCTCCTGCAGGATGCGAAGGACCTTCGCCTGGGTTTTTAGGCTCATATCCCCGATTTCATCAAGAAAAAGAGTTCCTTCGTTGGCTTGGTCGAACTTCCCCCTCCGTTGGGCGGTGGCGCCGGTAAAGGATCCTTTTTCGTGGCCAAAGAGCTCGGATTCAATCAGGTCTTCCGGGATTGCGGCGCAGTTGACCTCCACAAAGGGTTTGTCCCTGCGGTGGGATAGGTTGTGAATTCCGCGGGCCACCAACTCTTTCCCCGTTCCGTTCTCTCCGGTAATCAGAACCCAGCCATTGGTTGGCGCCGCGATGCCGATCTGCTGCTTAAGCTGCCGGATCAGCGGGCTGCTGCCGATCATTTCGTAGTCTTTGGCGATGCGAGCCTTGAGGCTGCGGTTCTCTTCCAGCAACTGATTCATCTTGAGCGCATGCTGGATGCTTAAAAGCACCTTTTCCAGGGCCAGGGGTTTTTCGATGAAGTCGTAGGCTCCGAGTTTAAGAGCCCTGACGGCGGTTTCGATGGTCCCGTGGCCACTCATCATGACGACCAAAAGATCGGGCCACAACTCCCGTGCCCGGCGCAGGGTCTCAATCCCATCGATTCCAGGCATCCAGATATCGAGAAGGACGAGTTCAGGATTTTCCTCCCGGATTTTCTCCAGGGCTTTCTCGCCGTTTTCTGCAAATACCGTCCGGAATCCCTCGTCCTGCAGGATGCCTTCCAGGCTCTGGCGAATGCTGGCTTCATCGTCAACAACTAGAATCGTTTTCATCGGTATCTATCCAGAATGCAAAAGGATTAAGTGGGATACGGTTTGTTCTTGACCGCGTTGTCCGACACCGGCAATTCGACAATGAACTGGGTGCCGCGCGGGGCATTGTCTCGAACACGGATATAGCCATTGTGATCGGAAACGATGGTGGCTACGATGGCCAGCCCCAGGCCGGTGCCGGATTTCTTCGTCGAGAAATAGGGTTCGAAAAGCCGGGGTTTGATGTCGGGTGGAATTCCGCTGCCGGTGTCCGCGACCGTGAGGGTCACCATTTGAAGTTCGGGGTTCAAATGGGTGGCGAGGCGGACGCTGCCTCCCTGGTCGATGGCTCCCACAGCGTTGTCGATGAGATTGATCACCGTACGCTTGATCTGGTCTCGATCGAGGTTGAATACGGGGACCTGGGGGTCTGGGTGGAAGGAAAAGGCGATATTTTTATGCCCTTCCTGAAACAGGACCAGGGCCTCGGAAACGATCTGGTTGAGATCGTTCGGGGTGGGACGGCTGGCTGGCATGCGGGCAAAGTTGGAGAACTCGTTGACCAGATTTTTTAGTTCGTCGACCTGTTTGACAATCATCGCCGTACATTCATCGAAAACCCGGTCGTCATCGCCGAATTTATCCAGATAACGGCGGCGCAGACGCTGGGCAGAGAGTTGAATGGGAGTCAGGGGATTTTTTATCTCGTGGGCGATGCGCCGTGCGACCTCGCGCCAGGCCGCCATTCGTTGGGCCTTGAGCAGTTGGGTGAGATCGTCGAATACGACGACCGTTCCCATAAAGACGTTGTTTTCGTCGCGCAACGTGGTGACATTGACCAGCAGGGTCAGTTTGTTCTCCTGCACTGGGATCGTGACCTGCTTGCTGACCGAGTCCTTCCCGGATTCGAGGAGTTGGCGCAGAATGTCCTTGACCAGGGGCAGGTATTCGGGTGCCAGGACATCGCGAAAGCTCATTCCGAGAACTTTTTGGATGTCAATGTTCAATAGTTTTTCCGCCGCCTTGTTGACGGTGGTGAGGTGTCCCGACCTGTCGACCGCCACCACCCCGGCCGTGATGTTGCTCAGAACGATTTCCATGTAACGGCGCCGCTGTTCGATCTCCAGGTTGGAGGCCTGCAGTTCGCGATTGGCCGCCTGCAGGCTTTTTTGGCCGCGGCGCAGGTCCGCCGTCATGGTGTTGAACGCAATCACCAGCGTCCCGATTTCATCGTCGCTTTCGACGTCGATGCGAACGTCGAGATCGCCCTGGGCCACGCGGTTGGTCGCCACCGCCAACTCCTGGATCGGTACGGTGATGCCGCGGGCCAGGTGAAATCCGAACCAGGTCGCCAGGAAGATGATGACCAGTGCGATCAGGAGCAGGACGATGACGTACCCCATCTGGATGCGCCCCTTGAGCAACTTGGTTCCCTTATACTGCTCGAAGGACGATTTAATCTCTTTCATCTTGCTGACGAGGGAGTAGGGCACGTAATAGTTGACCACCACCACTCCCACCACGTCATCGGGATTCCAGTTGGAGTAAACCGGGACGATGCCGCGAATCAGGTCGGCTTTACCGATCGGGGTGATGCGTTTGAAGCGGTTGCCCTGCAACGCCTCGCGAATGGCATCGGACCCCGGATCGGTAAACTCCGCCGCCGGAACCGAGGGATTGCTCACCCGCACCAGCTCTTCGTAGGTCGAGGAAAAGACCTCGACCACCCCCAGGTTGTATTCCTGTTGTTTTTGCTGGATGAATTTTTTCAACTGCTCGAGGTTGTTTTCATTGAGCAGTTTATCCTGCTTGATGATCCGGGCCAATTGCTCGCCGTAATAAAGGGCGTTGGACGCCGAATTCTTGTAGTAAGTTTCGGCGACCTCGAGGGATTCCTGCAACGAGTTTTCGATCTGGTTGTTGAACCAGTTCTCGATGGTGTTGGTGATAAAACCCGCCGAAACGAAAAATAGCAGCATGGTCGGTACCAGGGACAGAGCCACGAAGGCAACGACCAGTTTACTGCGAATGCGGGCCCCGGGGGCGCCGCGTTTGCGCTCAAGGATCAGTTTGAAGAGGTTGCGAAAGACGAGAAAGAAAAAAAGGATGATCAGCAGAATGTTGATATTGATCAGACCGAGAACCAGAATCCCGTTTGCCAGAGAGAGGTCCGAGGTCAAATCGAGCAGGCGCGTTTCGTACTGGGTGAGCGCGAAAACCAAAAGCAGGCACAGCAGGATCAGACCCCACTCGCGCCGGCGTTTACGGTGTTCGATGTTGCCTTGATGGCTCGATTTTTTGCTCATGATGATGGGGACTTTCCGCAGGGACAATCAGTAATTCTAAGCGATTATCCCGGGCGGGTGCAAGGTTCGGGACAAAAAAAAGAGCGACCGTGGGGTCGCTCTTTTGGGAGGCGTCAGGAAGAAAAAAGGGGCTCTAGGCCTTGGACGGAACCAAGTCGCCGACGAAGGAGGGCAATCCGCCCCGGCGGGCCTGGCGAAGAGCTTCGTCGCTGAATTCCACCAGCTTGTAGCACTGCGGGGTGGCGAGGATCTTTTCCACCATTTTGTGGTTGATGTCGTGACCGGCCTTGAAGGCTTTGATGTGACCCAGGATCGGGAAGCCGACCAGGCTGAAATCGCCGATACTGTCGAGAATCTTGTGTCGAACGAACTCGTCGGAGAAGCGCAGGCCTTCCGGATTGAGAATGCCTTCTTCGCCGATTACGATGGCGTTGTCGAGCGAACCGCCGCGCGCGAGACCATTGGCTTTCAGATATTCCACCTCGTGCAGGAACCCGAAGGTGCGGGCCGGGGCGATCTCTTTGCGAAACTGCTGCGCAGAACATTTGAAGGAATAGTTCTGCAGGGCAATGCTCGGATGGTCAAAAGCGATGTCGAAAGAGATTCGGAAGAAGCGCGAGGGAATCAGGGTCACGCGCTTTTCCCCTTCGATCAGGGTGATTGGCTCGCGAATCGCGAGAAATTTACGGCTGCGGTCGAGCTCACGCAGGCCGGCACTTTCGAGGAGGTCGACGAAAGGAGCGGCGCTGCCATCCATGACCGGAACTTCAGGTCCGTCGATCTCGACATGGAGGTTGTCGATGCCAAGGGCGCTCAAAGCCGCCATCAAATGCTCGACGGTGGAGACACTCAAGCCGTTTTTGCCAATGACCGTGGCCAGGCGGGTATCGATCACGTTGGCCGAGTGCGCCTCGATGGTCACCGTCCGGTCGCCTTCGGTGCGATGGAACAGGATTCCGGTACCGGCTTCGGCCGGACGCAGATTCATGGTGATGCGGCGGCCCGAGTGCAGGCCGATGCCGGAGATCATTAAAGAAGTTGCGATGGTGCGTTGAAAAACCAAAACGTGCCTCCTGGCATTCATAAAAAAGAATTGCCATGAAGTGATGCAAAGAGTTTGCCAGTCCTGGAAGAATTTTTAAGTATCTGATATCTCTAGATAAAATTGAATGGGGGGAGGGGATGGTTAGCCTTTTGTTGCAGGGCCACTATAGGCGTATGTGGTGCTGAAGACACACCAGGATTACAGGCGTCCGGAGCGCAGGATGGCCACCGCGAGCCACAGACCGAGAAATCCGGCGATGGTGTAACCGAAGATGCCAAGAACGGGAAACCCGAACATCTGAGGGCCTTTGTCCGATTGTATGATCAGTGAACTGCCGACGATCAAGGAACCGATGACCAGGGCAAAGGAGAGGCGGTTGCTCGACTTGTCGAGGTCGGAGATCAGCTTTTCCAAGCCTCGGTGCTCGAGGTCGATCTTGAATTTGTTGCGGTTGACCCGGTTGATGAACTCTTTGAGATCCCGCGGCAGGTTCTTTACCAGCGACCCATAGGATTGCATGATGCTGATCATCTCGCGGGAAATGTTGCCGGGAGAGAGGCGGTCGCGCACCAGCTTTTCCATGAACGGCTTGAGGTGCTCGATCATGTTGAACTCGGGGTCGAGTTGGCGTCCGATTCCCTCCATGGTGACGAGGGCCTTGCCGAGGAGCATCAAGTCGGTGGGAAACTTGATGCGGTAGGCGTTCATCAGGTCGACGAATTCCATCAGCAGGCGCCCGACGTTGATTTCTCCCAGGGGCGCCTCGTAATAATCGTCGATAAATTCAGAAATATCCCGACGCAGATTTTTAAGATCGGCCTCGTCGGTGATTTCGCCCGAGTAGAGCATGAGCGAAATGATGCGGTCGACGTCGCGTTGCAGCACCGCCATCAGCAGGTCGACCAGACGGTATTTGAGATTGTCGTCAAGCCGGCCCACCATGCCGTAATCGAGCAGGCAGATGGTGTTGTCGGGGAGGATGAAAAAATTTCCCGGGTGCGGATCGCCGTGAAAAAGCCCGTGAACCAGAACCTGCTTGAGAAAGGCGTCGGCGCCCCGGCGGGCGATGATCTTGAGGTCGTAGCCTTGCGCCTCCAGTTCATTCATGTCGGAGACCTTGGTCCCCGCGACGAACTCCATGGTCAGGACGGTTTCGCCGGTAAAGTCCCAGAAAACCCGGGGCACATAAACCGTGGCGTCGTCCTCGAAGTTGGCGCTGAAGCGGTCGATGGTGTGCCCTTCGCGGGTAAAATCCATCTCGCGGTAGATGGTGCGGCGAAATTCCTTGACCAGTCCGCTCGGGTCGTACAGGTCGCCCCCCGGCAGGTGGCGCTCGATCAGAAATGCCAACCCGGCCATGATGTCGAGGTCGGTTTCCACCGTCTCGACGATTCCCGGGCGGCGCACTTTCACCACCACGTCTTCGCCCGATTTCAGACGGGCCCGGTGCACCTGGGCGATGGAGGCCGCCGCGATGGGGGTCAGGGTGAAGGCATCGAAGATCTCCTCCACGTTCATTCCGAGTTCACGCCGGATCTGCTCCTGCAGATCCGTTATCGGCACCGAGGGAACCTTGTCCTGAAGCTTGCGGAATTCGTCGATGTATTCGCGGGGAATGACATCGGGGCGGGTGGATAGAATCTGGCCGAGTTTGACGAAGGTCGGCCCCAGCTCTTCCATGGCCAGGCGCAGGCGCTCGGGCTGAGACAGCCGGTCGATGTTTTTCGGGGCGGTTCCCAGAGTGACGATGCGCCGCCCCAACTCAAGATAATAGTCGATATTGAGCTGTTCGACCACATGGCCGAAGCCGTACTTGATCAGGATACCGAGGATATACCGGTAGCGCTTGATGGAGCGGATATTGCGGTTGATCCGCGTAAAGGTCAGCATCGGGAGGGCAACAATAAAAGCATGGGCTCAGTAAGAGGCTATTTTTGCAGTTCTTTGAGGTGCTTTTCGAGAAGTTGCACCTTTTTCTGCAGTTTTTCGAATTCGTCCATCGTGACGACGCCGACCCGCTCGCAGGCCCGCTGCACCTCGGCCTGGGCCATGTCTTCGAGCTTTTTCTGGGTTTCGTCGAAGTTTTTGCGCATTTTGTCGAGAAACGCTTTTCCCTCTTCCTCGCTGACGTTGAAACGCTCTTTCATTTCGTTGACCATCTCTTCGGCTTTTTTTTGGGTCAGACACAGAGCGCCCATGCCGGTCAACATCATTTTCTCCATTAACTCGAACATAAATTCCTCCTCTGTAACTTATTATAATTTTTGTTCTTTTGATTCTAGCATGAGTTAAGTTCGTTGCAATTGCCTTTTTCGCATGCTTATTTCAAGGCTTGCAACTGGTCGATTTTTTCGCGCATGGCCCGCTCACCCGCGGCAATCGCCTCATCGGCCCGGTGAAATTCGAGCATGGTGAGATCGCCGAAATCGGGGCGGATCAACAGGTCGACCCGATTTTGCGCCAGCCGCAGCTGGTTGATCTGGTTTTCCATGATCGCAACGCTTTGCGCGCAGACTTTGAGCAGGCTCGGGGGGCGGCGACCCGTTTCCTGGTCCGGGTTGGCTCTGCGGTCAGGTTTGTTCCTCTGCCACAGTTCGCTGAAGAGTCTCTCGATGCGCGGCGCGTTGAACAGGGGCAACCAGGTTTTGTCGGGCGGGTTGTCTTTTTCGGTGGGCGGCAGATAGGTCTCTTGCAGCGGTTTTTCGACCCTGGGGATGGCGCAGACCGCGATGATGTGGTTGGCGCCCAGGTCGCGCACGGCATCGACCGGCACCGGATGGCACAGGCCCCCATCGATGAGGAAGCGGTTGCCGAAGCGCACCGGGGTGAAAATCCCGGGAAAGGCGACGGCGGCGCGCAGAGCATCCAGCAGGTTGCCGCGACGAACGATCATGGCCTCGCCCGATTCGACATCGGTTGCGGTGACCGCAAGCGGCAAGCGCAGTTCCTCGAAGGTGGTGACCGGCAGCAGCCGTGCCATGAACTCGGAAACCTGAACGCCGTCGAGCAGTCCGCTGGTCGGCAGAACCGGATCAAGCAGGCGGGCGAGCTTTTTCCAGTCGATGCCGACGGCGACTTCGTGCATTTGGGAAACGGGAACTCCGGCCGCATAGAGGGCTGCGATAAAGGCTCCGATGGAGGTTCCCGCAATGCAGTCGATCGCGATCTTCTCCTCTTCCAGGACCCGCAGCACACCGATATGAGCAAGCCCGCGGGCCGCACCGCTGCCCAGGGCAAGACCGATCTTTCTCTGCGGGCGCTCGCGCGGGGTCATAACCACTCCGGGAGCCGGGGGCTCGTTTCTGTCATCGCCGCAAAAACCATAGCACCAAGGATAGGATGAGAGAGAGCAGAACGCAGGTGCCCAGAGGAAAGTAGAACGAGAAATTCTCTCGCTCTATGCGAATATCCCCGGGAAGCTTGCCGAGAAGGGGAATTTTCCCCTCGAAGGTGAAGAGCAGACCGGCGATGATGAGAAGAAGGCCGATGAGGATCAGAGTCTTGCCGATGGGCATCGGATCAGTTCCGGCTTTTGGGATGGTAGCGGTCTTTTTCCGAGTAAATGCAGCCGCAATACTGCTGGCGGTAGAGTCCCATGGTTTTCGAAGCCTCGATTCCGTCTTTCCATCCCGTCCGGAAATCTTCGTAGTAAAACGTCAGCCCGAAGCGCCGGGCCAGATTCTGGCCGAACTTCCGGATGACGTCATGCTGCTGGTAGCGCGAATAGAGCAGGCTGGTGGTGAAGCCGTTGAATCCTTTCGCGGCGGCCATTTTGGCGGTTTCTTCCATGCGCGACTGGTAGCAGTAATGGCAGCGCGAACGGGGATGGATCGCGACCTGGCCGAGAAATTCCTCCAGCAGATACTCGTCGCGGTAGATCACCTCCAGTGCGCTGACCGCGGCGTACTGCTGGACTGCTTCGAGGCGCCGGCGGTATTCCTGGTACGGGTGAATATTGTGGTTGAAGAAAAAGCCCGTGACCTGATGGTTTTTATCGCGTAGTTGCCGCACCGGGAAGATGGCGCAGTTGGCGCAGCACATGTGAAGCAGAATATTCATGGCGATCTCCCAAAGCCGAATTGCGGCGAATGTGGATCAAAGATAACGATTATACCCTTGGCCGGGGGCGTAAGCTCAAGGATTTTTCCGAGCCCGGTAGCCGGAGAGGCTCGGGCGGATCAGGGTTATTCCGGCAGAAGGTCCCAGGGCGGAAGGGGCAGCGATTCCCAGATTTTTCGGGCCCATTGGCGGGCCGCCTGGCTTTTTTCCCGCCGGCTGTGAGTTTCGCGCAACAAATCGCGGCGAAGTTCGTCTAATTCGCTCAGGTATTTTTCCACGATTTCGGCGGTCAGGCTTCGGTCCCGGGGGAGGCGGACCAGGGCTTGGCCGCCGAAGGAGGCGAGCATGAGAGCCTGAGCGGTTTCTTCGCCTTCGACCTGAAATGCGCGGCCGGTGGCGTCGCCCAGCTCGAAGGTTCCCAGAAACTCGCTGACCTGGTGCAGCGGACCGACGAGCTCGAACTCCTGCAGGGCAGGGCGGTAGATCGCGTAGAGGTACTTTTCGGGAAACCGCGGCAGCCCGTCGGCGAAGACCAGGTCGATAATGCGCGCGCTCTCTTCTTCGCTCATGCGCTTCTCCCGCCCGCCGCGGCCCCGGCTGGGACATTTTTCCCGCCAAACTTGGACCAGGTCGGAAAAATCTCCCAGCCACCGGCGCGTTTCCGCCTCGACCTCTTTCGGCGTGGGGTGCTCAAGGCGGCCGAGATGGATGAGCAACTCGACTTCGGGAAGCGCCAGCTGGTGGCGGCTGCATTCGTGCGCAGCCGCCGACGGATCGGGCCTGGGCACCCCGGGGGCGGCCATCTCCCACAGGAACTCGCCGAGTTCGCTGGCGAGAAAGCGCCCCAGGCCGTCGCGGACGGCCGGCAGATTCTCAAACGTCGGGACCGTTTTCAGTCTGTGCTCGCGCAGCAGGGCGAAAACGCTGGGAGGCGCCTCCAGAGCCAGCCGCCAGAGAGTCCGGGGGTGATGGACGAGCTCCTCCCAGGGCAGTGAGCGCGGGCCGAAGCTGCTGATAAAGGTGGTGGATGAATTTCCCTCGCTATGTTTGCGCAGCGCCAGCCGAATCTGCGAAGGGGCCACCTGCTCCATCTCCTGGAGGGTGAAGTGTTCTTTGAGCAGATCGCAGAGGCTGTCGCCGAAGGGGGCCGAGAGCCAGTCGGTCGGAATCGTCAGGTCGATCGCGGCCCCTTCGGCGGCCAGGCCGAGAAGATGCAGCGCCTCCCACAGCCACCGTGGTGCCCGGGGGGAGAGGGCGAAGCGGCGGTTGGGCCAGGATGTGCGCAGGCGCAGACGGAATCTGTCCCGTTCGCCAGCGCAGATCGCCTGCTCGCCGTGGGCGAGGAGAATTCCCTCGATGCGAGCGATCGGTTCGCGGTTGATCAGCTCGAAAAGGTCGGAGGTGGCAGAGCGCGCGGGCGACAAGCCCCACCAGGTCCGCAGCAGGGTCCCCAGGGCTCTCAGTGCGGCGTCCTGGTGCGCCTCCTGGAAGCGGTCGACGGCCGGGCGCGGCAGGGCGGGGTTGATCAGCAGGGTTTCTCCGGCGATCTCGGCGCCCTGAACGGTGTCGCCGAGGCCGAGTCGTCGCGCCCGCTGGCGTAGAAGAACCGCGAGGGTGTCCTGGGCTTTGCTGCGGTCGCCGCCCCACTCCAGTTGTCCCAGGCGCCGGAAGAGGTGATGGTAGCGCACGGCACTTGCATAGGGCAGGGGGATTTCGTCCTTTGCCGGCTGCAGGGCCTCTTCCAGCGGGTGGCCGAGGTAGGGCAGGGTCAGTTCCAGGGCCCGTTCGAGTTTCTCGGGCTGCACGTTCTCGGGGATCTGGTTGGCCCCCGTCAGTGACAGCAGGCGGACCAAAACCAGATAGGCCTTTTCCTGGGCGAGTTTTGCCGCGGAAGGGCCGCTCGCCGATTCGCTCTCGGCCCGCGCGCTACGGATAACCTCGACCAACTCCTCGTGGGCGGCGGTCAGGGGAGACAGACAGAGGTTGGCAAGATAATGGGCGCTGAGGCGTTCGGGGGGCACCGCCCCCATGACCGACAGCGGCTTGAGCTCTTCGAGCAGTTGCTGCAGCGCCCAGCGGAAATCCCCGGTCTGGGCTGCGCCCTCCGGCGGCAAGGGCAGGGTCTTGACCTGCTTGGGGGGGGCATCGCCGCAATCTTCCCAGATGTCGATGCCTTGCGGGGACCATGTGGAAAAATGCTGCAGGCCCAAGGCGCGGGCGCAGGCGATACCGTCGTCGAAGCACTCATCGGGCTTGCGCGCAGGGAGCAGGAGAATGCCGCCGGCCATGAAGCTGTCGCGGTTGATCCATAAGACCAGCGGAGGACAGATCTCGCCCTTCTCGGTCAGCAGCGGAGGCCAGTCCTCCACCCGGCGAAAGGGGTAGCGCCCATGCTCGATCAGATCGCGCGTCCACTCGGTGAGGTTGCGGACAAAAAGGTTTTTGGTATTCAGATCCATGGAAGAAGAGGTCGTTTCAGCGGTTACGGAGTGCGTTGTTCGGTTTCGAGAAGAATCTGTTTGAATTTTTCGAGATTGGCTTCCAACTCGTCAAGCTGGCCGGCAATGGCGCTGTTTTGCTCTCGGCAGGCATCCCGCGCGGCCAGGGCCCGGGTGGCCTGCCGTTCCAGTTCTTTTTGGCGAATTGCCAGGCGACCGTTCTGGGCCTGCAACTCCCCGCGCGTGCGGCTGCACTCGAGCAGGGTCGATGCGGCCTGGGTGAAAAGGCTCTCGGGATATTCTTCGCTGAGGTGTTGGAAGGGCTGCGGGGAAGGTTCCCCGGCCCTGAATTGCTCCAACCCCTTGGCGAAGAGTTTTTCATCCTGTGGGTTGATCTGGATCGGGCCGTAGCGGCCGGGGGCGCAGCCCGCCAGCAGAGCCAGGATCAAAATGACGATGATGGCTTGCATGTCAGCGTTGCTCCCGCCGGTCGATCAGATAATTGCTGCCGGCAAGTTTTTTCAGGTGATCTTTGATTTTCGCGCATTCGCGGCCGATGGCCAGCGCTGAGGGGTTTTTCAGGCTGTCCGACGTCACCACGGCAATGGAGACCGTCAGCAGCGGAAAGCGGCGTTCGACTCCGAAGCGATCCTGGCTGACAAAAAATCCGGCCGCGCGGTCCTCCTCCGAATAGTACTGGGGCACGCTCCGGTCGAAGGTCGCGACCATGTGACCGGCGAGAGTCTCGGCCCGATCGGGAGTGCTGAGAACGACATAATCGTCGCCCCCGATGTGCCCGACCATGTCCTGCGGGTTGCCGTGCTCTTTGACCGCCTGCTGGATCAGGGTGCCGACCGCGGCGATGACATCGCTGCCCGCCTGGTACCCGTAGCGATCATTGTAGGCTTTGAAGTGATCGAGGTCGACGTACATGGTGGCAAAGGGCGTGCCGGCGGCAATGCGCTTTTCCAGTTCGCGCTCGATGGACAGATTGCCCGGAAGATGGGTCAGGGGGTTGGCGTCGAGGCGCAGCCGGTCGAGCTCTTTGAGCTTCTGCCCCATCTCCTGAAAGTCGCGGGCGAGCTGGCCAAACTCGTCTGGGCGGTCGAGGGCAATGGGAAAATCGAAGCTGCCGGCGGCAATTTCCTTAGTGGCCCGGGTCAGCCGGGTCACCGACTGGTGAATGCGATAGATGCCCCATGCGGCTACGGCTCCCGCCAGCGACGTGCCGACGAAAGCCAGCATCAGAGTCAGCGAAAAGGCCCGCCGGCTTTGCGCCAGAAGCGTTTTTAGCTGCTGATCGAGAGTCTGCTCCCGGCGATGGATGAAGTGCTCGAGTTGGCCTACCAACCGATTGCGCAAGGGGGAGAGAACCGCTTCGGAGAAGACCGTCGCTTCTTCCCAGCGATCCCCTTCGAGAAGATCGAGGCCCTGGACTGCGGGTTTCTCGAAGTCGCGCATGGTCGCAGCCAGCGATTCGACCGGGGCGCCACTTTCGACCCCTTCCAGGCGTTCGTGGAGTTGATGGAATTCCTGCTGGCGCTCGCCGAGCAGTGCCACCAGCTCTTCATCGCGCAGGATCAAAGTCTGGCGCTCCAGGCGTTCCTGGGCGAGGAGATTTCCGCGCAGGTCCCGCACCAGGCTCATCACGGTAAAATCGATCGTGACCAGGTCCTGGTTGAGGCGGGTCTGATTGCTCAGTGCGGTCAGGGCATAAACGACCGCGGCCAGGCAGAACAGGGTGACCAGCAGATAGCCAGCCGCGATTTTTTTGGCAACGCCCAATCGAAACCAAGCCATGGACAAGCAAACCTATTCGAAATCGAAAAAATCAGTTCAGGAAAATAAGCCGTCCCGGTCATCGCCGCTGGCAGGGATGCGCTGAAAATGGCGGAAGGCCAGGGGGGTGGCCTTGCGCCCGCGCGGCGTGCGGTTGAGATAACCCTGCTGGATCAGGTAAGGCTCGATGACGTCTTCGATGGTGTCTTTTTCTTCGCCGACCGCCGCCGCCAGGGTCTCGAGACCGACCGGGCCGCCGCCGAACTTGTCGATGATGGTCAAAAGAATGAGCCGGTCCATGTGGTCGAATCCACACCTGTCAACCTCGAGGCGGCTCAGGGCGTCATCGGCGATGTCGCAGGCGATGATGCCGCGGCCGCGCACCTCGGCAAAATCGCGCACCCGGCGCAGAAGCCGGTTGGCGATGCGCGGGGTGCCGCGGCTGCGCCGGGCGATTTCGAACGCTCCCTGGCCTTCGGTGGGAATCTCCAGAATGCTGGCACTGCGCTTGATGATCTGGGTCAGTTCCTCGGCCGTGTAGAATTCGAGCCGGGTGATGACCCCGAAGCGGTCGCGCAGCGGCGACGAGAGCAGGCCGGCGCGGGTGGTGGCGCCCACCAGGGTGAACCGGGGCAGATCGAGCTTGACCGTGCGGGCCGAGGGCCCCTGGCCGATAATGATGTCGAGCTGAAAATCCTCCATCGCCGGGTAGAGAATTTCCTCCACCACGGGCGACAGACGATGAATCTCGTCGATGAACAGGACGTCACCCTCTTCGAGATTGGTCAGGATCGCGGCCAGGTCTCCCGGTTTCTCGATGACCGGCCCCGAGGTGCTCTTGATGTTGACGCCCATCTCGCTGGCGATGATGTTGGCCAGGGTGGTTTTACCCAGTCCCGGGGGGCCGTAGAAGAGCACGTGGTCGAGGGCCTCCTGGCGCGCCCGGGCCGCCTGGATAAAGATCTCCAGATTCTCCTTGGCCTTCGACTGCCCCACGTAGTCACGAAGAAAGCGCGGTCTGAGGCTGGCCTCCAGCCGATCCTCTTCGTTGACTACCTGGGGCGAGATGAGACGCTCTTCCATGGATCTTTCCTTGCCGACCAGGGCGGCGCAGCTACTTCATCAGGATCTTCAGGGCGCCTTTGAGGATATCCTCAAGTTCGGCCTGCGGGGGAACCTCCAGAGACTCAAGCACCTTTCGTGCCTGGTTTTCCTTGTAGCCGAGATTGACCAGGGCGGAAAGCGCGTCGTCAAAGGAGGTTGCCGGGGTAGCGCCCGCCGCCGTTGGTCTGGCGCCGGCAGGCAGGGGCGCCAGGCGCGCGATTTTGTCTTTGAGTTCCAGGATCAGGCGTTCCGCGGTTTTCTTGCCGATGCCCGGAACCGCCGAGAGCCGGCGGATGTCGCTGTGACTGAGCGCCTCACGCAGATCGCCGGCCGGGATGTTGGAGAGGATGTTGACGGCCAGCTTGGGCCCGACGCCGGAGACCGACAGCAGCAGCGCGAACATCTCTTTTTCCGCAGCGGTCAGAAAACCGTAGAGATGGATGGCGTCTTCCTTGACATTGGTGTGAATCTGCAACCGGACCGCACCCTCGTCAGGCAGCTGGTAGAAGGTGGAGAGGGGAACGATGACCCGGTAGCCGACCCCGCCGACATCGACGATGACGTGGTCAAGGGATTTATAGGCAATCTGGCCGGTCAGCAGGGCAATCATAAAAACCAGTGATCAGTGATGAGTAATTGGTACTTGGGTAAACGCCACTGCGGAAATCATCTTTTTCCTGCCAGGGCTTTCTCCACGCGGTTGTTGAGACTGGCGCTGTGGGCGTGGCAGATGGCCACGGCCAAGGCATCGGAGGCGTCTTCCTGGGCAATTTCGGGAAGTTTGAGCAGGATTTTGACCATCTCCTGAATCTGCCCTTTGCCGGCCCGGCCGTATCCGACCACGGCACTTTTCACCTGCAGGGCGGTGTACTCGAAAATCTCGAGCTCCCGGTGAACTCCCGCCAGCATGGCGACCCCGCGGGCATGGCCGAGTTTGAGGGCAGACAGCGCATTCTTGGCGAGGAAGATCTGCTCGACGGCCACGGCGCCGGGGCGGTACTGCTCCATCACCGCGGAGAGCTGACGGTAGATGATGCCGAGGCGCTCGCTCAGGGGCGCGCTGCCGCCGGTCAGGATGACCCCGTTGTCGACGTGGATCAGGCGGTTTCCCTGCTTTTCGACGACGCCGTAGCCGGTGGCACGGCTTCCCGGGTCGATGCCGAGGATGCGCATGCTAGGCCCGAGTCTGCGGGGAGGAGCCGCCGGCGACCCGCTGAGGGTCAGGCCATGGCTTTTTCGAGTTCTTCCTCGGAGATGTCGAAGTTGGCATAAACATTCTGCACGTCGTCATAATCTTCCAGCTTCTCCATCATTTTGAGCATCTGCTCGGCCGGTTTGCCCTCGAGTTGCACCATAGTCTGGGGGATCATGGTGATTTCCGCCGTTTCCCATTCAAGTCCCTGCGACTCCAGAACTTCGCGGACTTCGATGAAATTATCGGCCGTGGTGATGACCTCGTAAACATCCCCCTCGTCCTTGACGTCTTCCGCGCCGGCCTCGAGAGCAGCTTCGAAAATGGCGTCAAAATCGCTGTCGGTGCCGAACGAGATCAGGCCTTTGCGATCGAAGAGAAATGCCACCGAACCGCTGACCCCGAGATTGCCGCCGTGTTTGCTGAAGATGTGGCGCACGTCGGCGACGGTGCGGGTGCGGTTGTCGGTCATGAACTCAAGCATCACCGCAACGCCTCCCGGACCGTAGCCCTCGAAAATGCCTTCTTCGTAGGTGACGCCATCGAGATCGCCGGTTCCCTTTTTGACGGCCCGGTCGATGTTGTCCTTCGGCATGTTGGCCTGCTTGGCTTTGTCGATCGCCAGGCGCAGGCGGGGGTTGGTCTCCAGTTCGTCACCGCCGAGGCGGGCGGCAATGGTGATTTCCTTGATCAGTTTGGTGAAGATTTTGCCGCGCTTGGCGTCCTGGGCGCCTTTGCGGTGTTTGATATTCGCCCATTTACTGTGTCCGGCCATACCGTGAGATTCTCCTTGCTGGTTTTTCGCTCCGGGCGCGAAATGGCCCGGAAATACAAGGGGGAAACTCTACCATGAAGCGGAAGGGGGCGGCAAGGTGTAGTTGGCCAACCGGTGCTCTTGGCCGGGGCCAGGCGGCGAACGGAAAAAGCCGGCGGAGCGCCGGCTTTTTTTCACGGGGGATCAGGGAAGGTTAATGCTCGTCGGGCTCGTTGCGATATTCGACGACCCGCAGGCGGTCGACAACCTCTTCGACCCCTTGGCAGGCGGCGGCGATGCGCATCATTTCGCGCCGTTCGGTTTCGCTGTGGGCGGTTCCCGAAAGAACGACCTTGCCCTTTTGCGCGGCGATGTCGACGTTGAGCTCCTCGACCCCGGGCGCGGAGAGCAACCCGATCTCGACGCGCTTGCGCACGATCAGGTCGGTGAGAATCCTTTTTTTGTTGGCTTCTTTCTCTTCCTGTAGGTTGCTGTCCTTGACGCCGTCGCAGATCAGCTTGACCGCCGTCTCTTCGGTGATGCGCTCGGTGTTGATGACCAGGTCGTAACCCCGGGGATCTTCCCAGTCGCGATCGAAATAATATTTGATGAACCCGGCCCGCTGCTGGTCGCTGCGCCGCACCAGTTTGCGGGCGAGGTCGGGGTCGAGCCATTCGCGCTCGGCCCAGCGCTCGACGCGTAGTTCAAAGGGGGCGATGATGCGCACCCGGTAGACGCTGCCGACTTCGCGCAACAGGTCCTGACCGCCGCGGCCGTAAATGATCACGTTGCCCTTGAGGGCGTATTCCAGAATAATCAGTTCGATCTGGTGCAGGTCGACCTCGACTTCGTGGTCGAGTTTCTCGACAAACGCCGGGGGCTTCTCGTCGGCTTTTTCCACCGCTTCCGGTGTCAACCCGTACTTTGCCGCGGCGTTGACGATCGTCTCTCCGTCGACCAGCGTATAGCCGAGCTTTTCTGCTGCTTTATGGGCGATGGGAATGCCTGAGCTGCCCATTTCGCGAGATATGGTGATAATCGCCATAAGTTCTCTCTCAAATCGGGTTACATGAAAAAAAACACTGGTAATTTAAGCAATTCAAGGGGATATTGCAAGGTTTAAATTGTTCCGCGCAAACCCCGTTTCGCCCTTGCAGCGGGCCGACCTAGTCAAGGTTGGGCTTGAAGGTGAAGTGATGCTGGGCCTCGATGAATCGCACCGTGCGGCTGCGTGAGCGCATCACCACCGAATGGGTTGTCGCGCCGCCGGCAAAGTAGCGCACGCCGCGCAGGAGATCACCGTTGGTCACCCCGGTGGCGGCGAAAACCACATCGCCCCGGGCCATCTCCTCGGCCTGGTAAATGCGGTCGTGCTGCTCGATCCCCATGGTCTGGGCCCGGTCGCGTTCTTCCTGGTTCATGAACACCAGGCGGGCCTGCATGTCGCCGCCCATGCATTTGAGCGCCGTCGCCGCGAGCACCCCTTCCGGGGCGCCGCCGATACCCATCATCAGGTCGACGCCGCTGCCGGCGACCGCCGCGGCGATAGCCGGGGCGACGTCTCCGTCGCTGATCAGGTGGATGCGGGCCCCGGCCTTGCGCAGTTCCTTCACTGTTTTTTCGTGGCGGGGACGATCGAGAATGACCACGGTCAGGTCATCGACGCGGCAGCCCTTGGCTTCGGCCACCTGCTGAACATTCTGGGTGGGGGAGGCGTTGATGTCGATCGCCCCCTTGGCAGAAGGGCCCACGGCGATTTTTTCCATGTACATGTCGGGGGCGTGGAGAAAGCCCCCTTTGGGCGCGAGGGCAATGGTGGCGATCGAGCCGTTCATTCCCTTGGCGCAGATATTGGTGCCTTCGAGGGGATCGACGGCAATGTCGGCTTCATCGCCGCCCTGGCCGACTTTCTCCCCGATATAGAGCATCGGTGCTTCATCCATCTCGCCTTCACCGATGACGACGGTGCCGCTGATGCCAACCGATTCGAGCATTTTGCGCATGGCGTCGGTTGCAGCAGCGTCCGCGGCTTCTTTGTTGCCTTTGCCCACCCAGCGTCCGCAGGCAAGGGCGGCGGCTTCGGTGACGCGAACCAGTTCGAGTGCCAGATTGCGATCCATGATAACCTCAAAAAAGAAAATTCAGCCGGCAGACGCCGACCGATGGGCATCATGGCATGATTGAGTCGCGAACTCAAGATTTGCCGTGGATTGTATGCGCTAAACTGAATATAATGGCGGGCAACGAGTCTTTTCGAGAGGTAGCGATGACAGCAATACGGCAGAAGATGTTGGGATTCATGGCGTTGATGTTTCTCGGCTCGGTGTCAATGGCCTGGGGGAATGCGGCGAAAAACCTTTCGGCCGCGGACACCTGGGAGTTGCTGCAGAAGAAGAGCGACATTTTCATTCTCGATGTCCGCACCATGCAGGAATACATGCAACTGCGCCTGGAGGGGGCGACCCTGATTCCCATCGACCAGGTGGTCGGGCGCATCGACGAGATTCCCCGCGACCGGCCGATCATGGTCTATTGCGCGGTGGGATCCCGTAGTTCGCAGGTGGCCAACTACCTGGCCCAGCAGGGCTATGAACCGGTCTACAACATGTATGGCGGTATCTGGGCCTGGCGCTCGCGAGGGCTGCCCGTTCTGGACGGACCGCCCTGATGCTGATGCAGAGCTGTGTGAAGGGGCCCCAGGGGGGGGCAGAAAAGAGCCGTAGCCGTGACGGCTGCGGCTGCCGCCGCGCCAGAGGGTGAACGCCATCGCCAACAGTAGAAAAAGAACGAGAAGAAGGAGAGGGAGATTATCCCGGGAAAATTTCATGACGGCCTCCGTTGAAGCCCCGCCTGGGGGGGGCCGCTTTTTTATCTGGGCGCACCGTGGCGCCTCGGCTGACGCTCCCGAAAACACCCTGGCCGCTTTTCGCGAGGCGCAAGCGCAAGGCGCCCACGGGATCGAGCTGGACGTTCACCTGAGTGGCGACGGCATCCCGGTGGTGATGCATGACGACACCCTGGAGCGCACCAGCGACGGGCGCGGCCGGGTGTGCGATTTCTCCCTGAGGGAGTTGCAGCGCCTGGACGCCGGCTCCTGGTTCTCCCGGGAATTCGCCGGGGAGCGCATTCCCTCCCTCGCCGAGGTGCTTTCCTGGGCCGATGACCGCATGCGGCTCAATCTCGAGCTCAAAACGCGGCCGGCCGGTGAGGCGGTCTTGTCGCTGCTGGCAGAATTTCCCCGCTGCCGCGTTCTCGTCTCTTCTTTCAATCATGCCCTGCTGGCTTTCCTGCGCGCCAAGTCTCCGACCCTGCCCCTGGGATTTCTCTGCGACAGCCGCGCCTGGCGCCTCGCCCTGGCGAGGGCCGAGCGCGCCGGTGCGGAAAGTTTTCACCCCCGCCAGAATCTGGTCAGCCGCCCTCTGGTGAAACGCTGCCGCCAGGGCGGTTTGTCCGTTTACCCCTGGACCGTGGACGACTTAGAGCGGGGGTGCCGGCTGCGGCGGTTGGGCGTTGCGGGGATTTTTACCAACGTGCCGGGGGCGTTTCGGACGGCGCAGGCCGACAAAGAGGGGCTGCCCTTTTGACAATCGGCGCCTGATTGCTAACCTAACCAAAAGACTTGGTCCCTTTCCCGCCCGGGACCAGGACACCTCGAGGATACCTGCCCGGCATGCTGACCGACCTGAGTGCAACCCGCTCCATTGTCTTTGACCTCGACGGCACCCTGTATGTCTGCCCCGAGGTCGGGGAGGAAATTCAGCATGCGGCGGAAAAGCTCATCGCCGCCACCCGGGGAGTCAGCCTGGCGCAGGGGCGAAAAATCCTGCGCTTGGCCCGGGCGCGGCTCACCGAAACCCTGGAGGAGGAACCCACCCTGACCCGTACCTGCATGGAGCTCGGCATCGAGGTTCATGAATTTCATCAGGCCTTGCAGGCCAACGTCAAACCCGAGCTTTACCTCGAGCACGACCCGGTGCTGGTGGCGCTGCTCGACTCGCTGCGCGAACACTGCGATCTCTATATCTATACCAACAACAGCCTGCCGCTGAGCCAGAAAATTCTGGCGCTGCTCGGAGTCCAGACCCTTTTTGACCGGATTTACTCCATCGAGTTCACCGAAATCCCCAAGCCCGATCCCGAGGCGTTTCGCCGGGTTCTCGAGGATATCGGCGGACCGCCGGAAAGCTTTCTCTTTGTCGGCGACCGCGCCCGGGTCGATTTGAAGCTCCCCTCATCGCTCGGAATTCCCACCTTGCTGGTCAGGGAAACCGCCGATCTTCTCCAGGTCCACAAGCTCCTCGGTCTGATCCCCTGACGGGCGCCCTGCCCGAATTTTCACTCTGAGGTTGTTATCCGCCAAGCGTTGCAGTAAAATCCCCTACTTTGCAGTCGATGCCAACCCGTTTCGCGTCTGAAGACGGCCATGAATGACAATCTGAGCGTCAAACCCGAATTGGAAGAATTCCTGCGCGCGCGCATTGCCGCCCAGGGTGCCCTGACCTTTGCCGACTTCATGGAACAATGCCTCTACCATCCGGCCTGGGGTTATTACGCCGCTGTGCGCAAACGCATCGGCAAAGAGGGCGATTTTTTCACCTCGACCAGTGTCCACGCCCTGTTCGGCCGCCTGCTGTTTCGCCAGTTGCGGCAGCTGGCCGAGTTGTTGGGCGAAGACGAATTCACCGTGGTGGAACAGGGCGCGGGCGAGGGGCATCTGTGCCTCGATATTCTCGATGCCGCCGCCGAGAAAGCCCCCGAGCTTTACCGAAAAATGCGCTATATTCTGGTCGAGATCGGCGAAGACGGCCGCCGCCGCCAACAGGAGCTGCTGGCCCGGCACGTCGCCGCCGGGCGGGTCGGGTGGCGCTCTTTCGATGAGATTGCCGACCTGCAGGGATGTTTTCTCTCCAACGAACTGGTGGACGCCTTTCCCGTTCATCTGGTCGAGCAGACCGCCGCAGGCTTGCAGGAGGTCTGCGTCGCCTGCGCCGATGAAGGGTTTGTCGAGGAGCTCCGGCCCCCGTCCACCCCGCTGCTCGAAGAATACTTCACCGCCCTCGGCTTGCCGCTGCGCGAAGGCAACCGGGCCGAAGTCAATCTCGCCGCCGGGCGCTGGATGGAGACGGTGGCGGCTAAAATCCGACGCGGATTCGTCATCACCATCGATTACGGCTATCTCGCCGAAGAGCTCTACTCGCCCCTGCGCCGCAGCGGCACCCTGCTGTGCTACCATCGTCATCAGGCGGTGGACGCTCCGCTGGAGCGGGTCGGCTGCCAGGACATCACCAGTCACGTCGACTTCACCACCCTGCAGCGCTGCGGTGAGCACCATGGCCTCGCTCCGCTTTTTTTCGGCCCCCAATACCGTTTTCTGATGGGACTCGGCTTCGTCGAGGCCCTGATGGAGCTGCAGGAGCGCGAAAACGACCCCCACCAGGCGCGCAAGCTGCGCATGACCCTGAAGCATCTGATCATGCCCGAGCAGGGGATGGGGGAGACCTTCAAGGTTCTGGTTCAGGGCAAAGGCGTCGGAGCTCCCGCATTGCTGTGCCAGCGGGCGCTGCGCGACATCCATCTGCCGCTCTAGCACCGGCGGGCGGTTGCGGCCGCCCGGCGCCGGGCTTATAATGAAAGACAAAACAACAGGAGGTAACACCCAATGAAAGAACAAGTGGAAAAAGCGCTCGACGAGGTACGTCCCGCCCTGCAGGCCGACGGCGGCAATGTGGAACTGGTCGAAGTCGGTGATGACGGCATCGTCAAGGTGCGGCTGACCGGCGCCTGCGGTTCGTGCCCGATGTCGACCATGACGTTGAAGATGGGCATCGAGAAAACCCTGATGAACCGGGTTCCCGGCGTAAAAGGCGTGGTGCAGGTCTGAATTTAACCCGCGACCAGGAGACGACGATGATCAAAGTCAAGACCTTTGGCGAACCGTTGCAGGCATTCAAGACCCGCATGGAGCTCGACGAACTCGACCGGCGGGTCAACGAATTCATTCGCGAGAACAACGTGCAGAAGGTGATCTCCGTCAGCGATTCCACTACCAGCGAGGGTGGTTCGACCATCGGGTTGGTGCGGGTTCTGGTTTACGACGCTTAATGTTTTTCGTTTCGACGACAAAAAAAGGGCCCCGCGCGGGGCCCTTTTTTTGTCGTCGTCATCACCGGGCAGATACGATTTTCAATAACGATAGGACGCGGTCAGATAGCCGAACGCTCCGGTTTCGGGAACCTTTTCGCCGGTGCGAAACGGGTCGCGCTGGTAGGACAGGTGGGTGAAGTAGAATTTGTCGAAGACGTTATTGACCCCCGCGTAAATGGACCACCGTCGCCAGTTGACCCCCGCCTTGACGTCGGTGACCGCCCACCCTGCAGTTTCTTCCTCGTTCAGCGTGTTGTCCACCCGGTTCTGTCGGTCGGCGAAGCGCTCGGTGATCTCGGCGAAAAAGGTGTCCCGATCATAGCGCAACGACACGTTGCCCTGCAGGGGCGGGATTTCCACCAGCGGCTCGCCGCTGTCTTCGTTTTTCCCCTCGGTGTACGACAAGACCCCCCGCAGATAAAGATCGAGCGGCAACGCCAGTTGTGCGGAGAGTTCGCCGCCCCACAGCCGGGCCTCCACGTTCTGGTAGGTGCGCGCCGCAGGCAGGGTGCCTATTGCCGGACCGTCCGGGTCGGCAACGTCCACCAGGTAAATGTAGTCGCTGAGATCGCTGTAGAAGATGGAGGCGCTGGCATAGAGGCGGTCGCCGGAAACCTTGACGCCGATGTCCGCCTGGTTGTTGCGGGTCGGCTCCAGGTCGGGATTGCCGATCCAGTTGGTTGCTGTTGGCATCATCAGGGTCGCAATCCGTTGCAGGCCGATGAAGAGTTCTTGCGGATCGGGAGAACGGGAGCCGGAACCGAAGCCGACAAAGAACTCCAGCTGGCTCAGCGGTGTCCAGGTCAACTGCAGGTTACCGCTGACTTCGGCGAAGTCGGCATCGTCGTTCAGGCGGCTATCGGCAAAGTACGGTTGATAAAGGGCGGCCAGGCGTGCGGCGCTCAGCCGGTGGGCCTCGACGGCGGTCAGGTCGAGGCGCGCTGCGCCCTTCAGCGTCCAGCGCTCGGCCAGCGGCCAGGTGTACTCGGTGAACGCTCCCCAGTTGTCGACGTCGACATCGGGGATCATCGGCTGGGGAGTGTAGGCCATAAAGCCGGCGGCTTCGTTGGTGGCGTCCCAGTTGCGGCGATAAAAATCGAAGCCGGCGCCCAGCGTACCCGGGCCCAGGGAAAAATCTCCCGCCAGCTGCATCCCGTAGACATGGCTTTCGGCATCGGTTTGCATCGAATGCTCGCGGGTCACCCGCGCGCTCGGCGTCGAGCTGACCCGGAAGCGATCGTGCATCAGGTGGTCGACCCGGTTCCAGTAAACCTGGAGCCGGACCTTGCGCCAGGCCTCGCTCAGGTCTTCGGCGCTGGTGGTCCAGTTGACCCGGTGGGTCCGGTCGTAATCGGCATCCATGAACAGGTAGGGGTAGAGGATATGGTCCGCATCCTGATAGGAGTAGCCCAGTTCGCTGCGGGCGTCGTCGCTCAGCTTGACCTCTCCCTTGGTCCAGAAGGTGTTGATGGCGTAGGCGCGCGAATCGATATCCTCCGGCCGGTAGCGGTTCGGACTGGTCACGGGATAGATGTCGGTGATGCGCTTGCCGTCGCCCGATTTGGGCGGCAGCGAATATTTGTAGGCATAGCCGGCGAGCGCGTCGAAACTCTCGGCGCCGTAAGAGGCCGTGGTCGCCGCGTTGACCAGGTCGTAGGAGCCGTAGGTCAGGTCTGCGGAAAAGCCGGGACCGGGATCGGGGCTTTTGGAGACCGCATTGATCACCCCGCCCAGACTGCCGGGGTGGCGAACGTCGTAGGGGCCCTTGATGATTTCGATGTAATCGACCTCGGCGAAGTCGAAGTGAAAGGAGGGCGGGTCCATGCGCGAGGGGCAGCCGCCGTGGAGCCGCACCCCGTCGAGGAACACATTGATGTTGTCGCGCTGGAAGCCGCGCAGCACGATGTCGTTGGCAATCGCCCCCTTGCTCACGCAGCTGACGCCGGGCACCAGCTTGAGCGCTTCGCCGATATCGCGGGCGGAGCTTTCGCGGACTTCGCGAATGGTCAGGGTCTCTTCGTTGGTGATAACTTCTCGACCGCGGACGACGATTTCTTCGAGGACGACGCTTTCCCCGTGGGCATGATCGCCCAGGCAGAGTAGTACGAGAAATGTGATCAGTCGAAAGATCGCTCGGGGTCGCATTGCTCTCTCCTCTTGTCGCTGGTTCGGGCGATCTTGACGCCGGTCATCGCCTGAGCGGCGGGCCCTGGTTGTCCGCGCGGGTGCGGGTTTGCCGTCCTGGCCGCGATCGCATAATTGTTCGAATATTCAGTCTTTTTCTATCTTTCGAGCCGGGTGGTCGATAATTGCGCTGAATTGTCGAGTGACATCCTGGTAAAATGTTTTTTTTGTGGCATTGAAATATCAAAAAGATAACAATTCCTGGCATGCTAACATTGATTCCGTCATTTTAAAGGTGTTTTTATTGTTTGGCGGAAAAATATGTTACGGTGGTAACATTTCTGCGGGGAGCCGGTTATGAAAAGTCTGCAGCGGCGTAAAGAGTTGCTGAGTTGGTTGGAGAAAGAGGGCAGTCTCTCGGTCAGTGAGATCGTGACCCGGTTCGGGGTCTCGAAGATGACGGTGCATCGGGATCTTGAAATCCTCGAGCAACGCCAGCGGATTCGCCGTATTTTCGGCGGCGCGATGGCGCTGGAGTCGCCGGCCGATGCCGGGGCGCCCGCCGGTCGCTACGGAGAAAAGGGAGAGGGGGAAGCCGCAAACTGCCTGATCTGCTTTCGGCCCGCCACCCAGCATCTGCTCTACAGCCTCACCCTCGACAACGGCGAGCGCAAGATGGCCTGTTGCCCCCACTGCGGCGTTTCGGCACACCTGCTGTTGCAGCAGGCGGTCAAGATCGCCATCACCGCCGATTATCTGAGCGGCAGGCCCCATTCCGCGCAGCATTCCCATTTCCTGCTGGGCAGCGCCGCGGCGCCCTGTTGCCATCCCTCGATTCTCACCTTCGAAAACCTGGAGATGGCGCAACGCTTCCAGAGCGGCTTTGGCGGAGAGCTGGGTCGGTTAAGCGATGCGTTGACGTTTCTGGAAGAGGAGATGACCCTGCACCGCGAGGGTGAAAGCTGCCCCCATTGCGCAGCGGCTCGGAAGGAGCGATGAGGGCTGGTCAGGTAACGGAGCGGTGGGAGAGAAATTCGCAAAGGCGCAGCAGCAGGCCCTGACGGGTGAGAATGGCCCCTTTGGGGCAGAGTTCCTGGCAGCAGAAGCAGGCGATGCAGCGCCGGTGGTCGATCCTGAGCCGGTTTTCGCGGATCTGCATGGCTTCGGGGGGGCAATGCCTGGCGCACAGGCCGCAGACTTCGCACTCTTTTTCGGCGACTGTCGGCAGGGCGCTCAGGGAGCGCTTGAGGCGGTTTTTGAGAAAGGGCGGCAGGCCGAAATTGACGCCCGTCGTCTTGGCCGGGCGAAAACGGGCGGGGCGCAGGTCGGCCGGATTGGCGCCGACCACGGTGATCTCCTCAAGGCGGCTTCCCGGGCGCTTGAGATCGCGGGCGACTCTCTGCGTCCAGCAGGAATCGGGCCTGAAACCCAGCAGCTCCAGGGCGACCGCGTCCACCGCCAGCGGCTCGCTGCCGGCCAGCAGGGCACCGATCCAGACCGGATCACCGCTGCCCGGGCCGTCGCCCTCCATCGCCAGGCCGGCATCGACGATGGACAGGGCCGGTCGCAGATGGTTGCACAGATCGAGGAGCATGCGGGCGAAAAACGCCTTGTCGGTGCCCGCCTGCAGGTGCAGGCGCGGCTTGCGCATGCCGACCACGGCTCCGAACATGTTCTTGACCGCGCAGGTCAGCCCCATCATCTGATGGGTCTTGAGCTTGGGCAGGTTGATGATGACGTCGGCGGCCAGCAGGTCGCGGGCGAGTTCGAGGTGGTGAAACGTTCCGCCGTTGCAGCGAACCGGCTGCGATTCGTCGAAGGGGGCGAGTTCGGCGCCGCTCTCCTCGATAACGGCCAGAATGCCGCTCTTACGGGCCACCTGCCGGCAGTTGCCGATCCCCGGCGAATCGCCCACCACCGCCATCGCCCCCGCCCGCTGCACCAGGGCGATGACCGCCCGCACCACCTCGGGATGGGTGGTTACCGCTTTTTCCGGGGGCTTGCCGGCGAGCAGGTTGGGCTTGATCAAGACCCGCTGACCCGGCCGCACGAAAGCCTCCATGCCCCCCAGGGGGGCGAGCACGGCGGCCATTGCCGCGGCAACCTCCGCAGGGTGATAGCCGGTCAGGGGGGCGAGCGAGACGCGGTTCATCCGGCGACGATTTTCACGTGAAGGTGGCGACGGCGGGGCCCGTCGAATTCGCAGAAATAGATTCCCTGCCAGGTTCCGAGCACCGCCGCGCCGTTTTCGATCAACACCGTCTCGCTGGCTCCGATCAGGCTGCTTTTGATGTGGGCGGCGCTGTTGCCCTCGCCGTGGCGGTAGTTGTCGCTGAAGGGGATGAGCTTGTTGAGTTCCATCACCAGGTCGCGCGCCACGTCGGGATCGGCATTTTCGTTGATGGTCACCGCCGCAGTGGTATGGGGAACGAAGAGTAGCGCAAGGCCGTCTTCCACTCCCGATTCGCCGATGAGCCGCCGGATGTCGGCGGTCACCTCGATCATCTCAACCTGCTGCCGGCTGCTGATCTCCAGACTCTTCATGAACCGTCTCCCGCAGAATGTCGCACCATGCTTGAAACGCGCTGGGGGCGTAGAGCAGGGCGCTGTGGCCGATGCCGCCGAGTTCGACCTGGGTCGCATCGTCGAGTTGCGCCGATTGAAAGGGGATGATCAGATTGTCGTGGCGGCTGAAAATCGTGCTGAAGTAAACCCCGCCGGGCCGCTCCGCTGCGGCGAGCCGTTGCAGGAAATCCGACCGGGGCATGAGCAGACGGCCGAGAGGGGTGAGGGCGAAAGGCGCCAGACGAGAGCCGTGGTGCGGCGAGCCGAGGCTCAGGCAATGGCGCACCTTCTGTGCGCCGCCGCGAATCTGCACGTAGTTGCGGGCGATCAGCCCCCCCATCGAGTGACCGATGAGATCGATGCGCTCCACGCCGAGTTCGAGGCGGATCGCATCGATCTTTTTCGCCACCTCTTCGGTCAGAACCTCAAGGTCGCGCCAGGTATTGAGATTGAGGGTGTAGACCGGTCCGATGCCCGCCTGCCGCAGCCGTTGTTTCCACAACCACCAGCAGGAGCGGTTGTGAAACAGCCCGTGCAGCAAGAGCACCGGCTGCCGGTTGCCGGCAGCCGGTGCGCGCTCCGGCAGCCAGCCCAGGGGGTGAGTCACCACCGTCAGTGCCAGGGACAGGGTTTCGGCCGTCAGCAGGCGCAGGGCGAAGGCCAGCCGGCGCGGGGCGAACCGCTCGCGCACCAGGTCGGGATTCTGGTTGGCCGCTTCGTACCAGGCTATGGTATAACTCAGAAAAACGACCCCGCCGGTCGCCGCGAAAAGAAGAGTGCAGAGGGTGAAGAGAAAGTCCATGGCCGGTCTCTCGCTCGGTTTCATGCAAGGTGGCTGGAAGCCTGTCGTTCCGGATATTTATCGACGAATGACCATTATGGCATTTCACCCGGGGCGGGTCAATCTTGCCCGCCGGTTACCGGCGAGGAGGAAAGGTGCAGGAGATCGTTGAACGGTTCGAGCGCTATCTGCAGGTGGAGCGGGACGTCTCGCCCCACACCCTGCTGGCCTATCGGCGCGATATCGCCGGCTTCGGCCGGTTCCTCGCCGCCACCCTGAACGTCGCATCCCCCGGCCTTCCTGAAATCCGCTCCGTCGATGTGCACCTGCTGCGTTCCTTTCTCGCCCGTCTCGGTAAGGATTGCCGGCGTAGCACCATCGGGCGCAAGATGGCGGCCTTGCGCACCTTTTTTCGCTTTCTCGTGCGCGAGGGGCTGATCGAAGTCAATCCGGCCGAAAGTCTCGGTATTCCCCGCCAGGAAAAACCCCTGCCCCAGACTCTCAGCGTCGATGAAGCCTGCAACCTGCTCGATGCGACCGCCGGGGGCGATATTCTGACTCTGCGCGACCGCGCCATTCTGGAAACCCTCTATTCCTGCGGTTTGCGGGTGAGCGAGCTGACCGGGCTCGACATCGGCGGCGTTGACCTCGAGGAGCGACTGGTGCGGGTTCTCGGCAAGGGCCGCAAGGAGCGCATCGTGCCCCTGGGGCGCAAGGCGCGCGCGGCGCTGGTCGCGTATCTCGAAGAGCGCAACTGGCCGGAGCCGTCGGCGCCCCTGTTTCTCAATCATCGCGGCGGCCGGCTGAGCGCGCGCAGCGTCGAGCGCAACCTGAAAAAGCACCTGCTGCGTGCCGGAATTCTCAAGGATGCCACTCCCCACACCCTGCGCCACTCTTTTGCCACCCACCTGCTGGTGGAAGGCGGCGCCGACCTGCGCGCCATTCAGGAACTGCTCGGTCACGCCTCTCTTTCCACCACCCAGAAGTATACTCAGGTCAGCATCGATCACCTGATGGCGGTGTACGATGATGCTCATCCCCGCAGTCGCAAGAAAAAGTAAGCTGTCTGTCGGCGGGGAGGAAATCCGCTCGCGACGAAAAAAGACCGAAACGGTCATGAATTCCTTGACAGCGGTGACGGCCCCGATAGAATAGGGAGCGTATTTGGAATTTGATCCCCTTGCCGGTATTACGAAAGGAGCACGGAAGACCATGGTTCTCGTTGGAAAAAACGCCCCCGATTTCAAGGCCACGGCCGTCATGCCCGACGGCTCGATCAAGGATGATTTCAGCCTGTCCGATTACAAGGGCAAATATGTCGTCCTGTTCTTCTATCCCCTCGATTTCACCTTTGTCTGCCCGACCGAATTGATCGCCTTCAGCAAGCGGAACCAGGAATTCGAAGAGCGCGGCGTCCAGGTCATCGGCTGCTCGATCGATTCCCAGTTCACCCATATCGCCTGGCGCAACACCCCCATCGAAGAGGGTGGGATCGGTCAGGTCACCTATCCCCTGGTGGCCGATGTCAAGCACCGGATCTGCCAGGACTATGACGTCGAGTTCGAGCACGCCGGCGTCGCTTTTCGCGGTTCGTTCCTCATCGACAAGGAGGGTGTCGTTCGCCACCAGGTGGTTAACGACCTGCCCCTGGGGCGCAACGTTGACGAGATGCTGCGCATGATCGATGCGCTCCAGTTCACCGAAAAATACGGTGAAGTCTGCCCCGCCGGCTGGAACAAGGGCGAGAAGGGGATGAAGCCTGACAGGGATGGCGTGTCTTCCTATCTGGCGGCAGAGCATCACAAGCTCTGAGCCAAAACGGGACGCGCAAGATCTGAAGGCGGTTCGGGATATTTCCGGACCGCCTTTTTCATTTGTGCGCCAGGCATGGCGCGTGGTGCGTAAGCACCATTTGATTGACTGTGGTGGTCAAGCGAGGACTTGGGGCGAAAGTCCCCCGCGGACCCTGATGGCGGGAACCCTCCTGGATGGAAGTGAAAGCGCGGCTGATGGAAGAAGTGCTCAGCCGCGGCAATATGGATGGCGGCCTATGACTCCTGCCCGATTTTTCAGGACAGTGGACAACGGCGCAACGCCCCGTTATCATGCCCGGCAGAAGATTTGCTCAACCCCTATATCCAAGACTGTCCGCCGTGAACGATTCCGTCATCCCCGACATTCCGACCCGCCTCCGTGAGGGTTTGCGCAGCGGCCTGCAGACCAGTCTCAAGATGGCCAGGTGGGTCCTGCCCCTTTACCTGGTTGTCGATCTGCTCAAGAAAACTCCGGTCCTCGACCAGATCGGAACCCTGTTCGCCCCGGTCATGGGGGTGTTCGGCCTGCCGGGGGAGGCGGCTTTTGCCTTTGTTGCCGCCTTTCTGCTCAACCTCTATGCCGCCATCGCCATTCTCGTGCCCCTCGAGCTGACCCCCTGGCAGGTGACCCAGTGTGGCCTGATGATGGGGATCGCCCACAACCTGGTGGTCGAGGGGGCGGTGCTTGGCAGCACCGGCGCCCGCGGCGGACTGCTCACCCTGTGCCGACTCTTTGTTGCCGCCGCCTGCGGCTTGTTGTTGAGCGCTCTGCGTCTGCTGGTGATCTCATGATGGCCGCTTTTCTCGATAGCCTGTGGGGCGCGTGCCAGCTGGGGATCAAGCTGGTGGTCATCATCGTTCCCCTGGTGACGCTGTTCGAGTTGCTGCGCTATCACAGAATCTTTCGCCGGATGGGCGAGCAGATCGACCCGCTGATGCGCGGCCTGGGGCTCTCGCGCAATGCGGCAGTCCCCTTGTTTACCGGAATTTTCCTCGGCATCGCCTACGGGGCCGGCATCATCATCCGAGTGACGCAGGAAAAACAGCTCTCCCGCCGCGAAGTCTTTCTGGTCGGCCTGTTTCTGGCGACCTGCCATGCCGTGATCGAGGATACCCTGATCTTTGTCGTGATCGGGGGCAATTTCTGGATCATGCTCGGTCTGCGCCTGGTGGTGGCCCTGACCCTGACCGCCCTGCTCGCACGCCTCTGGCATCCTCACCGGAGAAGTGGAGCTGCCCCGCCGGAGGGTCGGTCATGAGAGGAGTCCAGATTCTGTGCGGCTGGGTCCTGTTCACCCTGGCCATCTATGTCTTCGTCCTGGGGTGGCGTGATTATCATTCGGAAAGTGCGCGGCTTTCGCGCATTCTCGGAGAAAAACTCAGTATCACCCGTCCGTTCTGGAGCCAACCCGGTGTTCCCGAAATGGCCGCGGGCGCAACCGGCGGCGCCGTCGGCCTGATTCTCATGGTGGTGGGGGCGGGCGGTCCCCGTCCGCCCCGCGACTGAGGCAAGCTGCTGGCCACCGGGGCTGGCAATCTGTTATAGTTCTTGAAAAAAATTCCCCGTCGCCGCTTTCGCGGGGGCGGGTTGCGGAGTCTGCATGAGCGAAGAATTTGACGACCTCGACGATTTTTTCGACGACGAGGAGGACGACCGCCTGGAACTGGCGCAGATGGCTCTCGACCGGGGCGAGAACGAGGATGCGCTGGAGCTGGTCGAGGAGTACCTGGAAGATCATCCCTTCGACGTCGATGCCCTGAACATCTGCGCCGTCGCGGCAGCCGGCCTCGAAGACGAGCCGAAGGCCATGGCCCTCTACCAGAACGCCTTGCGTCTGGACCCGAAAAACGGCGCGATTCACCACAACTACGGCGTACTGCTCGACCGTCTCGGACATTACGAGAGCGCCCAGTCTCATCTGCGCAAAGCGCTGCAGTATCAGCCCGATTTCCCCGAAGCCTACGTCAATCTGGGCAACGTGCTCGACGAGCTCGGCGAAACCGCCGAGGCCCTCAACATGTATGACGAGGCTCTCAAGCGGCGTCCGGACTCGGCCGACGCTTATTTCAACAAGGGGCATGCCCTCAATCGGCTGGAGCGCTTCGACGAGGCTTTCTCCTGTTTCGCCCAGGCTCTGCGCATGGAGCCGCAGGATCCGTCGTGTCTGAACGGCATCGGTTATGCGCTGGCCGGGCTGGGGCGCGACGAAGAGGCGCTGACCTACTACGGTCGTGCCATCGCCCGCGACCGCGAGAGCGCCAGCTATTTCTTCAATCGGGGATTGTCGCTGGTCCGGCTCGAGCGCTTCGAAGAGGCCCTGGCCGATTACGAGGCGGCGCTGGCGATCGATGCCGAGTTTTTCGAGGCGGTTCTCGAAAAAGGCAACACCCTGGCCGATCTCGATCGCCTGGACGAAGCCCGCCGGGTGCTCGAAGACGCCCATCGGCGCTGGCCCAACAGCCCCGAGCCGGCCTTCTACCTGGCCCTGGTGTTCGAGCGCGAGGGCAATCGCGAGGCCGCGCTGGGCGCGCTCGAAGAGAGTCTGCATCTCGATCCCGATTCGATTCACACCCTGAACAACAAGGGAAGCGTCCTGATGGACTTGGGGCGGCTCGACGAGGCCATGGGTTGCTTCGATGCCATTCTCGAGCGCACCGACGTGTATCCCCTGGCCCATTACAACCGTGCCTGCATCTTCGCCCTGAAGGGCAAAACCGCCGACGCGGTGCGGGCCCTGTCGGCGGCCTCGCGGATCGAACCCCATTTTCTGCGCGATGCGGCCTACGATCCCGATTTCGATCAGATTCGCCGCAAGCCCTCTTTCCAGAAACTGCTGAAAGGGCAGCCCGCTGATTCTGCCGGGTAGCGCTGGCATCATGAATCGACTCGAACTCGCTATAGAAGGGATGAAATGCCGGAAATGCGTCGCCAAATTGACCGCGGCCCTGCGGGGAGCCCCCGGCGTCGGCGCGGTCGAGGTGGTGCTCGCGGAAAAGACCGCCCGGATCGAGTTCGACTCAAGCCGCAACGACCGCGACGCCCTGGTGGCAGAGGTGCAGAAAGCCGGCTTTCGCGTGGCGAGGGACGAGGGCTTGTCCCCCGGTGCAATTGCGGCAGCGAGGCATGACGCTGAGACGGCAGAAGGAGAGGCGGGCAGGTCGATCATCCTCAGGCTCGAGGGGATGAGTTGCGTCAACTGTGCCCAGGCGATCGAAAAAGGAGTGGCCCAAATGGCCGGAGTGCGGCGGGCGACGGTGAATTTCGCCGCCGAGAAACTGCACGCCGAAGTCGATCCACGGGCGGTGTCCGTCGCAGACCTGGTGGCCCGGGTCAAAGATCTTGGCTACCGCGCCACGGCCGAAGACGAAAACGAGACCGCGGCCCGCCGCGAGCTGGGCTGGCTCCTTTTCGCCGCAGCGTTCACCGCCCCGATCATGCCACTGATGTGGTGGCAGCCCTTCGGACCCGCCGGCGCAGGGGTCAACGCTTTTCTGGCGACGGTGGTGCAGTTCACGGCGGGACTCGCCTTTTACCGCGGCGCCTGGAAGTCACTGAAAAATCGCTCGGCCAATATGGATGTCCTGGTGGCGATGGGCATCACCGCCGCCTACGGTTACTCGATTCTCGCCCTGTTCGGGCTGTTCGGCCTCAGCGGGCCGGTCTTCTTCGAGACCGGTGCCATGCTGATCACCTTCATCCGCTTCGGCAAGTGGCTTGAGGCGCGGGCCAGGGGCAGGGCCGGGCAGGCGCTGAAAAAACTCCTCCGGTTGCAGCCCGACCGCGCGGTGCTTTTGGTCGATGGCGCCGAGCGCGAGGTGGCGGCGAGCCAGGTGCAACGGGGCGATGTAGTCTTGGTGCGCGCCGGCGAGAAGATTCCGGTCGACGGTGAGGTGCTCGATGGAGAGGCTGCGGTCGACGAGTCGATGCTGACCGGCGAGGCGGTGCCGGCGGACAAGACGCCCGGCGATACCGTGGCCGGGGCGACCATCAACCGGAGCGGGCGACTGGTCGTGCGGGCCACCCGGGTGGGGCGCGAGACCGCTCTCGCCCAGATCGTGCGCCTGGTTGAAGAGGCGCAGGCGGACAAGGCGCCGATCCAGCGCCTGGCCGACGCGGTCTCCAACGTCTTCGTGCCGACGGTGGTGGCGCTGGCCCTGTCGACATTTCTGGCCTGGACCCTATGGGGCGGTGCGGAGTTTCTCTTCGCCTTCAAAATGGCGATTGCCGTTCTCGTGATCGCCTGTCCCTGCAGCCTGGGGCTGGCGACCCCGACGGCGATTCTGGTCGGCAGTTCGGTGGGTTTGAATGCCGGGATTCTGTTCAAGCGGGCCTCGGTTCTGGAGAACGTCTCCCGGCTCGGTGTGGTGCTGCTCGACAAGACCGGGACGTTGACCCGCGGCGAGTTCGCGGTGACCAGGCTGGTGCCGGTTGCGGGAGTGGACGAGACCGATCTGCTGGCCACGGCCGCCGCCGCCGAGGCCGCCAGTCGCCATCCCCTGGCGCGCTCGGTGGTGCGCCATGCCCGGGAGCGATCGGTGGCCATCGCCGAGGTGTCCGGTGTTTCGGAAAAAGGCGGGCGCGGCCTGCTTTGTGAGTTACGCGGCGAACAGATTGCGGTGGGCAACCGCCGCTTGCTGCAGGCTGAGCAAGTGGCGGTCGATGCCCTCGAAGAGCAGGCCGAAGCGCTGGCGGCCAAGGGACAATCGCTGGTTTACGTCGCCCGCGGTGGCCGCCTGCTCGGTCTGGTGGCTCTGTCCGATACCCTCAGAGGGGGGGCGGTCGAGACGGTCAAGGCTCTGCGCGACCTTGGTCTTGAGACGGTGATGATCACCGGCGACCGCAGCACCGTCGCCCGGGCGGTGGCCCGGGAGGTCGGAGTCGACCGGGTCGAGGCCGAGGTGCTGCCCGAGGACAAGCAGCAGGTGGTGCGCCGTTACCAGCAGCAGGGGTATTTCGTCGGCATGGTCGGCGATGGCATCAACGACGCCCCGGCCCTGGCGGCCGCCGACATCGGCATCGCCGTCGGCAGCGGTACCGACGTCGCCAAGGAGACCGGCGACATCATTTTGGTCAAGGGCGACATCGCCGATGTCGAACGGGCCATCCGCCTCGGGCGGGCAACCTTGAGGAAGATCCGGCAGAATCTGTTCTGGGCCTTTTTCTACAATGTCGTTGGCATTCCGGTCGCGGCCGGGGCGCTCTATCCCGCCTTCGGCATCATGCTGCAACCCGAATCTGCCGGTCTGGCCATGGCCTTTTCCAGTGTTTCGGTGGTGAGCAACAGCCTGCTGCTCAAGCGCTACGGCCGCGAACTCTGACCTGCTCCCTGCGTCAACCGGGGAGCGAGAGACGTTTTTTCGAGGAACCTATGCCGCACAAGATGATCATCGGCGTGATCGGCGCCGGCCGGGCGACCGCCCGGGGAGAAGCCTGGGCCCACGAGGTCGGCCGTCTGATCGCCGGACGCGGGGCGGTTCTGGTCTGCGGCGGCCTGGGCGGGGTCATGGCGGCGGCCTGCCGGGGGTGCGTGGAGGCGGGCGGCGAAACGATGGGCATTCTGCCCGGACCCGAAGCGGCCGCGGCCAACCCCTGGGTGACTCTGCCGGTGGTGACCAACATGGGCCACGCCCGCAATGTCATTATCGCCCACACCGCCCGCGCCCTGGTGGCGGTCGAGGGCGAGTACGGCACCCTGTCGGAGATTGCCATCTCGCTCAAGCTCGGCCGTCCGGTGGCCGCTCTCGGCGGATGGTCCGATATCCCGGGTATCGCCGCTGTCGGGTCGCCGCAGGAGGCGGTCGACCTGGTTTTCGATCGACTTTCTTTTTAATCCTGACCATTGCGGCGGCTTCGGCCAGCCCAGGGCAGATCAGCCGGAGGGATATAATCATGGCCATCGACCTGACGCATTCTCGAGAATTCTCCGATCAGTTCATCGAATGGATCCGCGGGAAGGGTCGGGTGCTGATCATGGCGCACGACAACCCCGATCCCGATTCGCTGGCTTCGGCCACCGCTCTGAAGCATCTGCTTCTGGTCAAGACCGGGCAGGAGGCCACCATCGCCTTCGGCGGCATGATCGGGCGGGGAGAAAATCGTCAGATGGTCAAGGAACTCGAGATCAAGGCGGTCCCCATTCACTCGCTCGATCTCAACCAGTTCAACGTGGTCTGCATGGTCGACACCCAGCCCGGAACCGGCAACAATTCTTTCCCCAACGACCGGCCGGTCCATCTCGTCATCGATCATCATCCCGCCCGGGAAGCCTGCACCCGCTGCCGCTGGACCGACATTCGCGAGGACTACGGCGCCTCGGCGACCATCCTGTACGAATACCTGGTGGCGCAGAAGGTGTCTCTCAGCACCAAGCTCGCCACCATTCTCTTCTATGCGATCAAATCGGAAACCCAGGATCTCGGGCGCGAGTGGTGCCGGGCCGACCGCGAGGCCTATTTGCAGTTGCTGCCCCTGGTCAACAATCACATCCTGTTCAATATCACTCAGTCCAAGGTTTCCCTCGAATATTACCGCGCCTTCAGCAAGGCCATCGCCAATTCGCGCATTTACGCCGGAGTCCTGGTGTTTAACCTGTTCGCCATCGACAACCCCGACATCGTTGCCGAGATGGCCGACTTTCTCCTGCGCGCCGAAGGCATCGACGTGGTGCTCGGCATGGGGTGCTTTCATGGCGATGAAGTGCTCTCTTTTCGCACCCTCTCCCACCATATCAATGCCGGCGAAGTCATGCGCGTGGTGGTCGATGGTCTCGGCACCGCCGGAGGGCACGGCATGATTGCCGGCGGTCAGATTCCCCAGGTGGAAACGGCTCGCGACCCGCAAATCGAGCTGGAGGAGTTTCTCACGCGGCGTCTGCTGCAGCACTTGGGAAGGCCCGTGAGCGAAGGGACGCCCCTGATGCCGCCCCCATCGGAAAAGGAAACGGGCAAGTGACAAGCGGGGACGGTAGAGGGTCGAGCGCAAATTGACAGCTCCTGCGGGGCTGGGTTATAAGAGTGGGCTTCGACGGAGGAGGCACGAAATGTTGCGCGTTTGGTTGACCCTTTTTTTTCTGCTGTTTCCGGGCCATGGCGCGCTGGCGGTGGTCGAACTTGCCCTTGAGGGCAAGCGGCCGGTGACGATCGATGAGGTGTATTGGCAGGATGGGACTTTTTTCGTCGCCATCGACGATGTCCTTCCCGTTTTCGGCATCAAGGGGAAATGGGATTCGGTCAAGCACATTTACCGCTTTTCGACCCCGCGCGGAACCGCCACCCTGTCCCCCGGCTCCCATTTTCTCAAGGTCGGCGGGGGCTTCCTGCCCCTGAGCGAGCGGCCGCGTTTTCTCGACAACCGCCTGCGGGTGCCGGAAGATTTCGTCACCGAACAGCTTCCCGATCTGCTCGGCACCGCCATTTATTACCGCAACCTCTCCCCCCGGGAGGCCCCCCCCGCCGAGGATGAAAACACCCTCGATCGCCTCTTTGCTTTTTTGCTGCAGAAGAAAAAATCGGCGGATTCGCCGGTGCTGCGGGCGGTCGCCATCGACCCCGGACACGGCGGACTCGACACCGGCGCCATCGGTCTCGAGGATATCAAGGAAAAACAGGTCGCCCTGGCCGCGGCCGAGCGACTGCAGAAAGTTCTCAAGATGCGGCTCGGAATTCCCGTCTATCTCAGTCGCGACGGCGATTACGCCCTGACCCCTCAGCAGCGGTTCGAACCGGCGGCGCGCTCCGACGTCGATGCGCTGATTCTGCTTCACGCCCAGTCGTCGTTGCGTTCCGATCCCCGCGGTATCGCCCTCGTGGTTCGGCCCTACGAGGAGTTCGACGATCATCGGGTCGATGCCGTCGAAGGCGCCAGCATGCGCCTGGCGCTCTCGCTGCAGCAAAGCCTTGAGCGCGACGGGCTGCCCGTGACCGGCATTTACGCCGCCCCCCTAGTCCCTCTCGGGCGCGGCAACCTGCCCACCGTCATGGTGGAGATGGGCTACCTCACCAATGCCGACGATTACGCCCGGCTGACCAGCAGGGAGGGGCAGGAGAGCCTGGCCCTGGCCCTGTTCGCCGGCTTGAAGGCTTTCGCCGAAGACCGCAAGGAGAGTCCCAACTGATGACAGCTGTTTTTCAGCGGCCCGATGGCCGCACCGCCGATCAACTTCGTCCCATCGCCTTTGAGCGTCGGTTTACCCGCTACGCCGAAGGGTCGGTCCTGGTCTCCTTCGGCGATACCCGGGTTCTGTGCAATGCCTCGGTGGAGGAGAGCGTTCCCTCCTTCATGCGCGGCGAAGGGCGCGGCTGGGTGACCGCCGAATACAGTATGCTGCCCAGGGCCACTCAGACCCGCAACTCCCGGGAGGCCAGCCGCGGAAAAGTCGGTGGTCGCACCCACGAGATCCAGCGCCTGATCGGACGTTCGCTGCGGGCGGTGGTCGACCTGGAAAAACTCGGCGAGCGCAGCATCCAGATCGACTGCGACGTTCTGCAGGCCGACGGCGGCACCCGCACCGCCTCGATTACCGGGGCCTACGTGGCGTTGGCCGATGCCGTTTCCGGGCTTCTGGAAAAAGGATTGATCGCCCGCTCTCCGCTCAAGGAAGGGGTGGCGGCGGTCAGCGTCGGCATCGTCGAGGGCTCCCCGCTGCTCGACCTGAATTATCAGGAAGATTTTCGCGCGGCGGTCGATATGAACTTCGTTATCACCGCTTCGGGCCGCTTCGTCGAGGTACAGGGTACCGCCGAAGAGGAACCCTTTACCCTGGAAGAGCTCGATGCGCTGCGCGCCCTGGCCATGACCGGGTGCGGCCAGCTGGCGCTCCTGCAGCGCCAGTCACTGGAGGTTTGAAGGATGGAGAGGGTTCTGGTGGTGGCCACCCGCAACGCGGGGAAGCTGAAAGAGATTCGGCGTCTGATGGCCGAGGTCGGCATCGACGTCATGGGTCTCGAGAGTTTTCCCGATCTGCCCCCCATTGCGGAGGATGGCGAAACCTTCGCCGCCAATGCGCAAACAAAAGCGCTGACCCTTGCCCGTTTCTGCGGCCGGCCGGCGCTGGCCGACGACTCGGGGCTCGAGGTCGAAGCCCTGGATGGGCTTCCCGGGGTCCATTCCGCCCGCTATGCCGGAGACGCGGCCAGCGACGCCGACAATAACCGCAAGCTTCTGACGGCGCTGGCCGATATCCCTGCGCCCAAGCGCCATGGCGCATTTCGCTGCGCCATGGCCTACTGCCTGCCCGACGGCTCCTGCACCCTGTTCGATGGCAAGGTTTCGGGGCTGATTCTCGAAGCGCCGCGCGGGGAGGGCGGCTTCGGATACGATCCTCTCTTTCTGGTGCCCGAGTACGCCAAGACCTTCGCCGAGCTCCCCCTCGACATCAAGAACCGCATCAGCCATCGTGGCCAGGCTCTGCGTCAGGTGATCGACTTTCTCGCCAAGGGGTAAAACCCGGACATTTCCCTTCCCGCGTAGATGCCGCGGCGGGCAGCTGCCCGCCGCGGTTCACCACTCCTCGCTTCGGTTCCATCTCAAACCTCCCCTTCGCGCGTCCCCATTGAAGAGTCGTAAATTTATGGAATAATTGTGATAACTTTGTACATGAAACGAGAGCATGGACGGTTTCGGATTTATAACAGATTTTTTTCAGGCCCCGCGGCGGAAGCATTGAGCGGATACTGGGCGGCCGAGGTCCGGGGTCGATTGTGCCAGGATAATTTTCTCGACCACGTCGATGGGCAGATGAGCAACCGGTGCGAGGGAAACTGCCCCGTGCACGAATATGTGGAAGCGGACCCTGCCGCCTCGAACCGGTCGGAAAATAAGGGAGGTAATCATGTGACCCTCTCTGTAGTGCCATCGTTGGATGGGCGATAGCGCCCCAACCTAGAAAGGGAGGAAAAAATGAAAAAAATTGGAGCATGTCTTGTTGCAGGTGCATTTTTACTGGGCCTGTCGGGGTGCGCATCTCATCTTACCCCTGAAGATGCCACTCTGCTCAAGGAAGGCATCGCGGCAGCCAGGGAAGCCAAGGCCGCTAATCAGTCGGCGACCGATGCCGCGGCTCGAGCCGAAGCGGCGGCGAACCGCGCCGAGTCGGCCGCAAGCCGTGCCGAAAACGCCGCGAGCGCGGCGGCCGGAAGTGCTTCCAAGGCGGAAACCGCCGCGCAGAAAGCCGCCAAGGCTTTCGAGATGACCCTGCAGAAGTAATCCTGACGCAAAAGAAAAGCCCCGGCAACGGGGCTTTTCTTTCCGAGGAAAAACGACGGGTTGCGTGGCGAGATGAACCGTGAGGAGAAAAAACAGACGCCGATTCTTGTCACCGGCGCCACCGGTTATATCGGCGGGCGACTGGTGCCGCGTCTGCTGCAGACCGGCTACCGCGTCCGCGCCATGGCCCGCAATCCCGCCAAGCTGAGAGCCCGCTCGTGGGCGGCGCACCCCCAGATCGAACTGGTGCAGGCCGATGTGCTCGATGGCGAATCGCTGGCGCGGGCGGCGCAGGGGTGTGCGGCCGCTTATTATCTGGTCCACTCGATGAACCCGCAGGCTTCGGATTTCGCCGCCAGCGACCTGCGGGCCGCGGAAAATATGGTGATGGCGGCTGAAGCGGGCGGCCTCGAGCAGATCGTCTACCTCAGCGGGCTGGGCGAGGAAAACCAGGATCTCAGCCGCCACCTGCGCTCGCGCACTGAAGTGGCCCAGAGGTTGCGCCAGGGGACGGTGCCGGTGACGGTTCTGCGGGCGGCCATGATCATCGGTTCGGGCAGCGCCTCCTTTGAGATTCTGCGCTACCTGGTCGATCGTCTGCCGGTGATGGTGACGCCCCGCTGGGTCGATACTCCCTGTCAGCCGATCGGGGTGCGCAATGTTCTGGCCTACCTCATCGGCTGCCTGGAAGTCGCCGCCACCATCGGTGGCACCTTCGATATCGGCCAGCCCGAGATTCTCACTTACCGGCGGCTGATGGAAATCTATGCCGAAGAGGCCGGTCTGCGCCCCCGGCTGGTGATCCCGGTGCCGGTTCTCACTCCCCGTCTCAGCTCGTACTGGATTCATCTCATCACCCCGGTTCCGGCGGCCCTGGCGCGCCCCTTGGCCGAGGGCCTGCGCAACGAAGTGGTCTGTCGCGACGAGAGCATCCGCGAGCTGATTCCCCAGGAACTGCTCGACCCCCGGCAGGCGATCCGGCTGGCGCTGGAAAAGCTGCGGCGGCAGGAGGTGGAAAGCTCGTGGACCGACGCCGGTCCCCTGCCGCCCGCCGAGTGGAGCCTCGAACACGACCCCGGCTGGGCCGGCGGCACCCTCTACGAAGACCGCCGGCGCGTGGTGGTGCAGGCACCGCCCGAAGAGGTCTGGCAGGCGGTCATCCGCCTCGGCGGGCAGACCGGTTGGTATTATGCCGACTGGCTCTGGCGACTGCGCGGGTTCATCGATCGGTTGCTGGGTGGGGTGGGGCTTTCGCGGGGCCGGCGCGATGCCCGCGAGGTGCTGCCGGGCGATGCTCTCGATTTCTGGCGGGTGGTGACGGTCGAGTCCTGCCAGCGCCTGCTGCTGGTGGCGGAGATGAAGCTTCCGGGGCAGGCGACCCTTGAATTCGTGCTCAGAGACCAGGGGCGAGAGGGCACCGAGCTGCGCCAGGTGGCCCGCTTCATGCCGCGGGGGCTGGCGGGTATCGTCTACTGGTACCTGGTGACGCCTTTTCACCGTCTGGTTTTTCAGGGAATGCTCAAGGGGATCGCGCAGGCGGTGCGGAGCCCTTCCGCCGACGCCCCCGGGGAACCCTGACGGTTCCGGTCAGGGCGATGCGTATCGAACAATTGCGTTATCTTCAGCGGTTTCCCGCCGATCCCAAGACCTGCTGGCGGTTTTTTTCCGACCCGGCCAACCTGCGCCGGATCACGCCGCCCTGGCTCGATTTCCAGGTGCAGAGCGAGCTTGCGTCCCAGATGTACTCCGGCATGGTCATCCGTTACCGCATCCGTCCTTTTCTCGGTCTTCCCGTCTCCTGGGTGACGGAAATCACCCACGTGCGGGAGCCGGAATATTTTGTCGACGAGCAGCGCTTCGGCCCCTACCGTTTCTGGCATCACCAGCACCATTTTCGTGAGATCGAGGGCGGCACGGAGATGGAAGACCTCGTCCACTATGCACTCCCCATGGGAGCGCTGGGTCGATTGGTCAACCGCTGCTACGTCAGATATCGATTGGAGGAGATTTTCGCCTACCGGCGCGCCGTCCTCGCGCGGAGGTTCGGCCAATTGCCGGCGGGTGAGGGGGGTTGATGGAATTCCGGTGGGGGGCCGGCACTGTTGTTGGCGCCTGTGTCGGTTTTCTGCCGACTCCGCCGGGGGGGGGGGGGGCGACCCCGGCCGTTGGCCGCCGTTCATTTCGCAACCCTCGTCAGCCCCGCGGGGAGGGAGACCGGAACCGGAATTCCCCTTTGTTCTTTCAGGGCTCGTTGCACCGTCGGAAGGTCGAGCCGGGCTCCCGGAGCGATTTTTGCCTTCTGCCACAGAACCTCCTGTAGCCAGGCTTGGTTGTGCGCTGGCACCCCGGGGTGAACCTCGAGAAAAACCTCTCCGTTGCGTTGGCCAACCTTGATGGGCTGCTCGATGATTCGCACCGGCATCCCGACCCGCACCCGTGAGTAGAGGTCGGCGATATCCTCGGGATAGAGACGGATGCACCCACTACTGACGCGGCGGCCGACGCCGTAGGGCTTGTTGGTGCCGTGGATGCCGATGCGCTGGTCGTTGAGCCCGATCCAGTATTCGCCCAGAGGATTATTCGGACCCGGCGGAACGATCGGTGGCAGGTCGGGACGTTCAGCGCGGATGGAAGGCGGCGGGCTCCAGGAGGGATGCTGCGCGCGGTTGGCCACCAGATATTGTCCCGGCGGAGTGTCGCGCCCTTCGCGGCCGATGCCGATGGGATAAAATCGCACCTGGCGTTGTCCGTTTTCCTGCCACACCAGATAAAGCCGCAATTCCGCCAGGTTGATGGTGATACCCGGACCCGCTTCCACCGGCATGATGACCCCATGAGGAATGATGATTTCTCGCCCCGGTTCGGGTTGCCAGGGATCGATTCCGGGGTTGGCGGTGACCAGGTTGCGGTAGCCGACTCCGGCGCGTCGGGCCAGATCGATCAGATCTTCTCCGCCGCCAATGAGGTAGCCGAAGTTGTCGCTGATGACCGGAGCGGGCCCGCGGCCGTCCAGGTACGCTTCTTCCTGCAGCCGGGGATGCCAGGCAAAAGCGGTGGACAGAGACAGCAGCAGAAGAAAAATGATGGAGGCGGGTATGGATGTTTTCATGGCCGTCGATTATAACCCAAAAAACCACGAATTTTGCTATCCTTCTTCGGGTCAAAAATCAAATCTACAGCACTAAGGACGCTTTCTGAGTCATGGAAATCCCACTTCTTGACGATATTTCGATCATTTTCGGCCTTGCCGTCGCGGTTCTCTTTCTCTGTCACGCGCTGCGGATTCCGTCCATTGTCGGGTTTCTCCTGACCGGCGTCGTGGCCGGGCCCCACGGGCTCGGCCTGATCGACGCGGTCCACGAGGTCGAGCTGCTGGCCGAGATCGGCGTGGTCATGCTGCTTTTCACCATCGGTATCGAATTTTCGCTCAAAAGCCTGGTGCGGGTGAAAAAAGCCGTCATGGTCGCGGGCGGCCTGCAGGTCTTCGTGACCCTGCTGGCGGTCTACTTCATCGAGGTCGGCCTCGGCGCCAGCCGCGGCACCGCGATTTTTCTCGGTTTTCTGATCACGTTGAGCAGTACCGCGATCGTGCTCAAGCTGCTGCAGGAGCGCGCCGAAATCGACACTCCCCACGGCCGGACCGCCCTGGCGATCCTGATTTTCCAGGATATCATCGTGGTGCCGATGATGCTGGTCACCCCGATGCTCGCTGGCGGGACCGGCGATATCTGGCAATCGCTGCTGCTGTTGCTCGCCAAGGGGCTGGGGGTGATCGTGCTGGTTTTGCTCTGCGCGCGCTTCGTGGTGCCGGTGCTGCTGTTCCGGGTCGCCCGCACCCGCAGCCGCGAGCTGTTTCTGCTCACCATCGTGATCATCTGCCTGGCGGTGGCCTGGTTGACCTCGAGCATCGGCCTGTCTTTCGCGCTGGGGGCGTTTCTCGCCGGGTTGATCATTTCCGAATCGGAATACAGCCAGCACGCCCTGAGCAGCATTCTGCCCTTTCGCGACATCTTCACCAGCCTTTTCTTCGTCTCCATCGGCATGCTCTTCGACATCGGCTTTCTTCTCGACCAGCCGGGAACCATTTTTGCCATCGCGGTCGCGGTCCTGGTGCTCAAGGCGGTTCTCGCCGGCGTCGCCACCGTGCCCCTGGGGTTTCCGCTGCGCACCACCCTGCTGGTCGGCTTGACGCTGAGCCAGGTGGGCGAGTTCTCCTTCATCCTGAGTAAAACGGGGATGGACCACGGTCTGTTGAGCGGGCATGTCTACCAGATGTTTCTCGCGGTCTCCGTGGTCACGATGGCGGCGACACCCTTCATTATCGCCTCCGGGCCCAAGCTGGTCGGTTTCGTGGAGACAATCCGCAAAGGCCCCCGGGATGCCGACAAAAAGCTGGCTTCACGCTCCCATCCGTGCCTGTTTGGCGCCTTCAACGACCATATCATCATCATCGGCTATGGCCTCAACGGGCGCAATGTGTCTCGCGCCGCCCGCGCCGCCGGCATTGACTACGCCATTCTCGAAATGAATCCCGAAACGGTTCGGGAAGAGCGCGCCAAGGGCGAGCCCATCTTTTTCGGCGATGCCATCCGCGAGGAGGTGCTGGAACAGCTCGGCATTCACTGCGCGCGGGTGGTGGTCATTGCCATCTCCGACCCGGTGGCGACGCGGCAGGTGGTGGCGGTGGTGCGGGAGGAAAACCCCAGCGTGCACATCATCGCCCGCACCCGCTATATCGCCGAGATGAAGCCCCTGTACGATCTCGGCGCCAATGAGGTGATTCCCGAGGAATTCGAAACTTCCGTGGAGATCTTCACCCGGATTCTCGAAAAATACCTGGTGCCGCGCGGCGAAATCGAAAAATTCGTCGCCGAGGTGCGCGCCGGCGGCTACCAGATGCTGCGCAGCCTCTCCCTCGAGCGCGGTGCGGTCGATCAGCTCAGTCTGCAGCTGCCCGGGGTGGAGATCAACTCGTTGCGCATTGGCGACAAGTCGTCGCTGGCGGGCAAGACCCTGGCGGACACCAACCTGCGCCACAGCCACGGCGTGACGGTGCTGGCGGTTCAGTCCAATTCGGGCATCCAATCCAATCCCGAGGCCGACACCCGGCTGCACGCCGGCGACACCCTGCTGGTCATCGGCAAGCCGGAGCAGATTTCCGCCGTCGCCGCGTTGACCAAAACCCCCGCGGCGGGCGCCAGCGGCTAGTCCGGGGCCTGGCGGCGAAGGTCGGCCAGGGCGTCGGCGCGGCCGGCAACCACCAGGATGTCCCCGCGTTGCAGGGTTTCCGTGGCGGAGGGCGATACGATTTTCTCGGCGTCGCCGTAACGCACCGGCAGCCCCTGTTGCCGGCAGACAGCGACCACCTGCGGGTCGAAGTCGATGCCGATGGCGCGCTTTCCCCGTTGCTGCAGGTTGGCGGCGCTGACGGCCAGAATCGCCGCCATTTCGGTAAAGACGTGCTCAAGGGTAAAATTCATGCGGTTTTTTCTTTTCCTTCGCAGGGGACTTGCGCTCGAATGAGCGATAATTTCTTGACACCCGGGGCCTGCGATGTTAAATAACGCCTCGTTTTTTCTGCCTTCTACAACCTTCACATAAATCATTTGGAAATCAAGGAGCTGAACATCATGGAAAGAACATTCGCCATCATCAAGCCCGATGCTTTCGCCGCCGGTCACGCCGGCAAGATCATGGCCCGCATCTACGCCGAGGGCTTCAAAGTCGTCGGCCTGAAAAAACTCTACTTGAGCAAGGTCGAGGCGGAAGGCTTTTACTACGTTCACAAGGAGCGCCCCTTCTTCGGCGAGCTGATCGATTTCATGAGCAGCGCCCCTTGTGTCGTGATGGTGCTCGAAGCTCCCGGCGCCATCAAGAAATGGCGCGATCTGATGGGCGCCACCAACCCGGCCGAAGCCGCCGAAGGCACCCTGCGCAAGGAGTTCGGCACCTCCATCGGCGAAAACGCCACCCACGGCTCGGACGCTCCGGAAACCGCCGCCTTCGAAATTCCTTATTTCTTCTCCGGGCTGGAACTGTTGTGATTCGAATCGATGAAACATGTTTGAGAAAATAAATGTTTGTTCGATCAAGGCCTTGCGGATATCATTCCCGGGGCCTTGATTTTTTGCGAGTCGCTGAATTCCTCCCAGGTGTTCTTGACCCATGCTATTCAATTCACCGATCTACATCTTTCTGTTTCTGCCCCTGTCGGTCGCGGTCTATTTTTTTCTCAACCGCCTGCGCCTGATCGTCGCCGGCAAGGCCTGGCTGGTTTTCGCCTCGCTCTTTTTCTACGGTTTCTGGAACCCGATCTATCTTCCGATCATTCTCGGATCGATGCTGTTCAATTACGGTCTCGGCACGGCTCTGGGGCGCCGCAGCGCCGAGGGGCGGCGGTCCTTTTCCCGACGCGCCGTTCTCGGTTTCGGCATAACCGCCAACCTGGCCCTTCTCGGCTATTTCAAATATGCCGATTTTTTTCTGCAGAATCTCAATCGCCTGACGGACGCGGGGTTTCCGCTGCTGCACCTTGAGTTGCCCCTGGCGATCAGCTTTTTCACCTTTCAGCAGATCGCCTATCTGGTCGACAGCTACCAGGGGCAGACCGCCGAATACGATTTTCTCAACTACTGTCTGTTCGTCACCTTCTTTCCGCAGTTGATCGCCGGGCCCATCGTGCACCATGGCGAGGTCATGCCCCAGTTCGAGCGGATCAGGAATGTCTTCGTCGATTATCGCCGCCTGGCGCTCGGCCTGTTCGTTTTTGCCCTGGGGCTGTTCAAGAAGGTCGTGGTCGCCGACACGTTCGCCCCCTGGGCGAGTGTCGGGTTCGACCAGTTGACGCAGCCGGGTTTTTTCGACGCCTGGACCGCCTCGCTGAGTTACGCCATGCAGCTCTATTTCGACTTCAGCGGCTATACCGACATGGCGATCGGCTCGGCTCTGATGTGCAATATTCATCTGCCGCTCAATTTCAATTCGCCTTACAAGGCGCTCAATATTCAGGATTTCTGGCGCCGCTGGCACATGACCCTGAGTCGCTGGCTGCGCGATTATCTCTATATTCCCCTGGGCGGCAACCGCAAAGGGGAGGGGCGGACCTATCTCAACCTGTTCGTCACTTTCCTGCTGGGCGGGCTCTGGCACGGGGCCGGCTGGACCTTTGTGGTCTGGGGGGCGATGCACGGTCTGGGGACTGCGCTGCACAAATTCTGGCAGGGGTTGCGGATTCCGCTCCCGCGCTGGCTGGCTTGGTTTCTCACCTTCAATTTCATCAACATCGCCTGGGTGTTTTTCCGGGCGAGAAGTTTCGACGATGCGCTCAAGGTGCTCCAGGGGATGTGCGGGTTTTCGGGCTTTTCTCTCGATGGGGTCCTGCCGGAGCGCGCAGCCGTTCTGGCCCTGGTATTCCTGCTCGTGACGGTTTTCGTTCCCAACTCCATCGAGCTCGGCCGTCGTTTCCGTCCGAACCTGGCCTACGGGCTGTGGACGGCCCTGGCCCTGGGCGCAAGCCTGTTCAGTCTCAGCCGGGTCAGTGAATTTCTCTACTTTCAGTTTTGAGCCCCATGAAAAAAGCGAAAATTTTCTGTTGCTCGATTATCGCCTTCTGCGCCGTCGTGCTGGTCTACAACCTGCTGGTCTGGCACCTGGCCACCAAATCGATCCTCACCCATCGGGACGGGGTGGTGACCGGCGACCTCGCCCGTCTCGGGTATCTGCCGGCGCTGGATCATCCGCGCCGGAATAGCAACGATCTGCCCAGACGTCATTGGGAGCTTGCCGACTACCCGGGAGCGCCGGTCGATGTCATCACCCTCGGCGATTCTTTTTCGCAAGGCGGGGGAGGGGGACCGAACCGCTTCTACCAGGATTACCTGGCCAGCCTGCAGGACTTGAGCGTGCTCAACCTGCCCCGTCTGCCCGGTCGCTACTCTATGCTCGAACAGCTGGTGATCCTCGCCAACAGCGGCTACCTCGACCTCTTCCGGCCGCGCGTCGTGCTGCTCGAAGTCGTGGAGCGCAGCTGTTACAAGATGGCGGGGCCGGTCGATTTCAATCTGACCTTGCCGCTCGAGGAGATCGTGGTCGGTTATCGGGAACGTAGCGCGCCGCCGGACGACGACGAAGACGCCATCGCCCTGCCGCAGGTCGGATTCATGAACACCGGCAACCTCAAATGGCTGCGCAACGCTATCCTTTATCGGTTCTCGCCCAACGCCTTCGGTTCCAAGACTTACAAGGTGCCTCTGGAGCGCCCTCTGTTCAGCGTCGGAGACGGCCGAACCCTGCTCTTTCTCGCCAAGGATCTATCCAAGCTGACGAAGCACGACGAGCCGACCGTCGCGTCCCTGGCCGCCAATCTCAACGGCCTGGCGGCCCTGCTCCGGGCCCGGGGCATCGCGTTGGCGTTTATGCCCGCGATCGACAAGTACAACCTGTACCGACCCTACATCGAGGGGGCGGCCTTCGGCGAAAGCCGCTTTTTCGAGCTTCTGCGGGAGCAACCGTTGGACTTCCGGTTGATCGACACCAAGAAGATTCTTGCCCCCCTGCTGGCCGCGGGCGAAAAGGATATTTACTACAGCGACGATACCCATTGGAGCTGGAAGGCTTCAGAGGCCATTTTTCGCTCGGAGCGTCTGGTCGAATAAAAAGAATCGCGCCGTTGGAGCGATTCGGCCAATGGCGACGATTTTTTCGAAAAACGCCGTTCGAGGCCAAGAATTATGCGGCCGGAAAAACGCGTTGTTTAGATCGGGAATTCCTTGAAACCGGGAATACCTTGAGAATCTCGTCCCCTTCAGTTACACTCGCGCATGGTTTTTTATAAATTCGCCCAGCGCCTGGATAATTCCTGCCGCAAATGACCAGCACGAATAAAATCGATTTAAAGAATCTCGACCTCGACGACCTCACCGCTTTTCTCGGGGGGATGGGCAAGGAGCGCTTCCGCGCCCGCCAGATTTTTCGCTGGCTTTACCGCCGCGGGGCGAGCTCCTTTGCGCAGATGACCGACCTGTCGAAAGATTTCCGGCAGGAGCTGGAAAGCCGGGCCGCCATCTCGCGGCTGTCGCTCGAGGCGCAGGAGGAGAGCCGCGACGGGACCCGCAAGTACCTGTTCCGGCTCGACGACGGCCAGACCGTGGAGAGCGTGCGCATTCCCATGGACGGCGAACGCGCCACCCTGTGCATCTCCAGCCAGGTCGGCTGTGCCATGAAGTGCGAATTCTGCCTGACCGGCACCTTCGGCCTGATGCGCAACCTGACCCCGGCCGAGATCGTCAACCAGGTCTGCGCGGCCGTGGCCGACGGTCCGATCAACAATATCGTCTTCATGGGGATGGGCGAGCCCCTGCACAATCTGGACAATGTCGTGACCGCACTGCGGATTTTCTACGCCGAAGAGGGCTTCGATTTCAGTCCGCGCAAGGTGACCCTGTCGACCTGCGGGCTGGTGCCCGAGATGGCCGAGCTCGGTCGGCGGGTCCGGGCCAATCTGGCGGTTTCCCTCAACGCCACCACCGACGAGGTGCGCGACCGGCTGATGCCGATCAACCGGCGCTACCCCCTGGCCCGGCTGATGGCGGCCTGTCGCGATTTTCCCCTGCAGCCGCGGCAGCGAATCACCTTCGAATACATCCTGATCCGGGACGTGAACGATTCCATGGCCGATGCCCGACGCCTGGTCCGGCTGCTGCACGGCATCAGGGCCAAGGTCAATCTGATCCCCTTCAACGAACACCAGGGGTCGCCCTTTCGCGCTCCCGCCGCCGGGGCCATCGAAGCCTTCCAGACCCATCTGCTCGAGCGCAATATCGTGGCGATTCGCCGGTCGAGCAAAGGGGCGGACATTTCAGCCGCCTGCGGTCAGCTTAAAGGGAAGCTGGAGTCCGAAGCATCGTAGAGCCGCTCTCATGGTTCTTTCCAGAGAGCCCAACCACCGCGGGAGATGGCACTCTTCTCCCCGCGGAGAATTTATCCGGAGGTGACATCCATGTCGCAACCTGCTATCGGCGTGATCGGCGGCAGCGGCCTCTACCAGATGGAGGAGCTGACCGAAGTGCGCGAAGTGAACGTCGAGACCCCCTTCGGCGCGCCGTCCGATGCCTACATCACCGGGGTTCTCGACGGCGTGAAAATGGTGTTTCTGCCCCGCCATGGGCGCGGCCACCGCTTTCTCCCCTCGGAGGTCAATTACCGGGCCAACATCTACGGCATGAAAACCCTCGGGGTCGAGCGCATCATCTCGGTTTCCGCCGTGGGCAGCATGAAAGAGGAGATCGTGCCGGGGCATATCGTGATTCCCGACCAGTTCTTCGATCGCACCCAGGGCAAGCGCGCCTCGACCTTTTTCGGCAGCGGCGTGGTCGGCCACGTCCAGTTCGCCGATCCGGTCTGCGCCGAGCTGGCGCAGGTTCTTTCTGAGGCGGCGGGGGAGGCCGGCGCGACCGCGCATCGCGGCGGGACCTACGTCTGCATCGAGGGCCCCAATTTTTCCACCCGGGCCGAATCGAAGATCTACCGCAGCTGGGGGGTGGATGTCATCGGCATGACCAACATTCCCGAAGCCCGGCTCGCTCGGGAGGCGGAGATCTGTTACGGTACCGTGGCCCTGGCGACGGACTACGACTGCTGGCACGAGGAGCATGACGATGTCTCGGTCGACGCGGTGCTCGCGATCATCCGGCAGAATGTGGCCACCGCCCGCGGCATCATCAAGGCTGCGGCGGGCCGCATTGCCGCCCGGCGCACCTGCGGCTGCGGCAGCGCCCTGCAGTACGCGATCATGACCGATAAAGGACTGATTCCCGAGCAGACCCGGCGGGATCTCGCGCCGCTCATCGGCAAGTATCTCGATTGAGCGCCACCGCCCGTGGGCGGTGGCGATGGTTTTGAACGAAAAAAAGGACGTATCTCGATGAGTATTCTGGTTGTCGGTTCGGTGGCTTTTGACTCGGTGGAGACCCCCTTCGGCAAGGTCGATGAGGTGCTCGGCGGCTCGGCCACCTATTTCTCCACCTCGGCCAGCTTTTTCACCGGCGTCGATCTGGTGGCGGTGGTGGGGGAGGATTTTCCCGCCGAGCATGTCGATTTTCTCAAGTCGCGCGATATCAACCTCGCCGGGTTGCAGCGGGCTGCCGGGGCCACCTTCCGCTGGAAGGGGCGCTACGAGTATGACCTCAACGAGGCGCACACCCTCGATACCCGGCTCAATGTCTTCGAGTCGTTCCAGCCCGAACTGCCGGCCGGTTTCGAGGAGGCCGAGTACGTTTTTCTCGCCAACATCGACCCCGAATTGCAGCTCGATGTGTTGCAGCAGGTGAAAAGCCCCAAGCTGGTTGCCTGCGACACCATGAATTTCTGGATCGAGGGCAAGCGCGAGGCGCTGGTGAAAACCCTCGCCCATGTCGATCTGCTGATCATCAACGACGCCGAGACCCGGCAACTGGCCGGGGAGCCTAACCTGGTCAAGGCGGCCCGCATCATTCAGCAGATGGGCCCCCAGACCCTGGTGGTCAAGCGGGGGGAGTACGGGGTGATCATGTTTCGCGGCGAGTCGATCTTCGCCGCTCCCGCCTATCCCCTCGAGTCGGTGTTCGACCCCACCGGCGCCGGCGATACCTTCGCCGGCGGATTCATGGGCTATCTCACCGCCAGCGACGACCTCTCGGACGCCAATCTGCGCCAGGCGATCATCTTCGGCAGCGTCATGGCATCGTTCACCGTGGAAAAATTCAGCCTTGACCGGTTGAAGATCCTGCAGTACCAAGAGATCAGGGAGCGTTTTCGCCTGTTCAAGCAACTGACCCATTTCGAGGATCTTTCCGAGGAATAGTCTCGCTATGTTCCTTGCCGACGAGAAAAGAACCCGTCTGCCGGTCGGGGTTCGTCACGTGGTGCGCCTGTACCGCTCGATCAACCCGGTACAGGTGGCCTTGCCCGGCTTCCAGGGACAAAAAGCCGGCGCCTTTCTCTGCGCGTTCGCCGTCCAGGGCGGGTTGCGCCTGGCGGTCATTCTCGAATTGCACGATTCCAACCGGCTTTTTTTCTATCTCAACGAGGAAGGGCCGGTGAATCCCCGGGCCGCGGATGCCCTTATCGAGGAAGGTCTCTATTTCGCCGAGTCCATGGGGTTTATCATGGCCGACCTCGAGGTGCAAAAGCTGCCCCCCGCAGAGCGCGAAAAACAGTGGCGCGAGCTTCCTCTGGCCGCCGGCGTGCCGCAGCGTCCGGTTGCCGCACCTGCGGCGGGACCGCCGCCCACGGTGCCGGCAATCTCATCTCCCCCGGGCGCTCTCTTTGCGCCGGCGCCGCCAAGGGTGCGGGACAGGCGCGATGTGGGGTGGCGCAAGGGCGCAGCGATGGATGAGGACGAATTCGAGGCGCGCCGGCAGCGCCTCATCGTGAACGTCGGTCGAATTCTGGCGGCTTATTAGGGATCTGAATCCGTGCGCACTCGGCGGCAAATAGCACACGTCATTGAATTGCCTAAGTGTTCCAAAAATCGCCGCTGAACCTATGGGTGCAGCTCAGATTTTTGAACCACTTCTTCGATTCAAGCACGTGCATTCTTTATCCGCCGCTTACCCGCGGATTCAGGTAGGGAGTCAACGGTGACACGACGGTCAGCTCTTTGCGGTTTGATTTTTGTGGTGATGCTTTGTTCGGCCTGTGCGCCGAATCGCGATGCGGTGCAGCAGTCGGAAACGCACTATACCCTCGGGGTGTCCTATCTGCGGGAGCCCAACGTGACCGCGGCGCTGCGCGAATTTCTCAAGGCGGCCGATTACGATCCGCGCAATCCCAAAATTCAGGAGGCCCTGGCCCAGGCCTACCTGATCAAGCGGGCCTACCCCGAAGCCGAACGCCATTTTCTCGAGGCGATCCGACTCTCCGAGGGGGATCCCACCTATGTCAATAACCTGGGGGCCCTGTATCTCAATATGCAGCGCTGGGACGATGCTGTCGCCCAATTTCGCCGGGCAGCGGACGACCTGCTTTTCGCCCAGCCCGAAGTCGCTTTGACCGGAGCCGGTTTCGCTCTGTACCAAAAGGGCGATTATCTCGAAGCGATTCAGGCATTCCAGCGAGCGCTCGAGAACAACCGTCGCTATGCGCCGGCCAAGCTCCACCTGGGGGAGACCTATCAGGCACTCGGCAAGCCTGAACTTGCCCGGCAGGCCTTCGAGGACGCGGTCGCTCTCGACCCGGCCTATGCCCGGGCCTACTTTGAGTTGGGGCTGGCCTATATGAAGAGCAATCAGCGCGACAAGGCCCGCGCGGCCTTCGAAAAGGTCATTTCCTTAAAAGCGGACTCTGAGATCGGACGGCTGGCCCAGAGTTACCTGGAACTTCTATAGCATTTTTCGGCCGAATTCCCGTGGGGGGCGGCTGTGACGGGGTGTTTTTGCGGTGGACAGCATGAGCGAGCAGGAGCTTTTAGGTGAAATTCTGAAAAAGCGCCGTCAGGAGCGGGGCCTGTCCCTGAACGATGTCGCCCAGAGGATCCGCATTCGCCGCCAGTATCTCGAGGCCCTCGAGGACGAGCGTTTCGAGGAGTTTCCCGGGGAAGCTTATCTCAAGGGCTTTCTGCGCAACTATGCGGAATTTCTTGATCTGAACCCCGGTGAGATGTTCGCGAGATATCGGGCGCAAAGGCCAGAGGCCCCGGTCGCGGCGAGCGAGCTGCATCGGGTGGAAACCGAGTTGGTCGAGCCGGTTCGGTTTGCGACCTCCGGCAAGAGGGTTTTCTGGATTGTGCTCCTGGTGGTGATCACCGGCTTGGTTATTGGTTATTTCCTGGCCGGAAAACCGGCTTTTGTCTCTGCACCGGCAACCTTGCCCGTTGCGCAGGAGAAAGCGCCGGCCCCGGTCGCGGTTCTGTCTGAGCCCGCTCCGATGAAATCTCCCGTCGCCACGGCGACCCCTCCTGCGGGTGATGAGACACAAATGTCGCCTGGCGAGCCGGGAGAGGCGGTTGCGGGCGAAGAAGCGGCGGTCGCGGCGCGGGCCGGGCGAGAGGCAGCCGCCGGCGTTTTTTCTACGATCATGGCCGCCAGCGGCGGCACCGTGCGCCTGCAGGCCATCGATCCGACCGGCTTGGAAATCGTTATTGACGATCGTCCCTTGCAGCGCTATGAATTACAGGTAGGCGCTGTTTTGACTTGGCGGGTGCGACGCAGCGCCCGGCTTCTGATTGAACATCCGCAGGCGGTCAGGGTCTGGGTGGAGGATCGGCTGCTCGAGACCGGCAACCGGCCCGAGCTTTTGATCAGCACCGCGGGAGCCGCCGTCAACCCTTAGGGAGAAGAGATGCTTCTGCGATGTCCCCAGTGCGGGGCACAGTACCGCGTCCCCGAAGACCGGATCAAAGCCGCCTCCAGGGTTCGCTGTCCGAAGTGCAATGCGACATTCAGTGTCGGTCCAAAATCCCCTGAAGCTCCTATTCCTGCCCGGCCGCCTGGGTTCTCCGCCCCCGAGTCCGGCGCGGCGGCTGAGCGCCGCAGAAAGGTCGTGATCGTCGAGGATGCCCGGTTTTTCCGGGAACTGATCCGCGATGTCCTCCAGCCGCTCGATCTCGACGTCTCCGAGGCCGCCGATGGTGTTGCCGGACTGGCCCTGATTCTGCGCGAGCGTCCGGACCTGGCGATTCTCGACCTGAATCTGCCCGGCATGAACGGCTATGACCTGATGCGTGCGGTTCGCGCCGAATCGCAATTGCGGCATACCCGCCTGCTGGCAATGAGCGGGGTCTACCGCAAGGAGCCCGACCAGGTAGAGGCCGAGGCCGCCGGCGCCGACGACTTCATCGGCAAGTCTTTCACCCCCGATTTTCTCCTCGAGCGCGTTCGGCGTCTGCTCGGGCTGTCCTCGTGAGCGCTCGCGAAGAGGCTGCAGGCCTGGCCCGGCAGTGCTTGGGCGATCAACCGTACGACCTGGCAATCGTTCTCGGCTCGGGACTCGGCTCCCTGACCGGGCATCTGAGCGGGTCCGAGACTCTGCCCTACCAGGACATTCCCGGTTTTGCGCCCCCCACCGTCGTCGGCCACGGCGGGCGCCTGTGGGCAGGTGATTTCGCCGGTTGGCGGCTGCTGGTCTTTCAGGGGCGCTTTCACCTCTATGAAGGCTACCGCGCCGCCGAGGTGGCGCGCACGGTACAGCTCGCCGCCGATCTCGGCTGCCCGCGCATTCTTCTGACCAATGCCGCCGGCGGAGTACGGCCGGAATTTCATCCCGGCGACTTCATGCTCATCCGCGACCACCTCAACCTGACCGGCGACAATCCCCTGCGCGGCTGCCCGGAAAATCCCTTCATCGACCTGACCCGTCTCTACCGCAACGACCTCTATGCCGACCTCGCCCTGCGCGCCGGAAAACTGGGCCTGCGGCTGCACCAGGGCGTTCTCGCCTCGCTGCTCGGCCCTTCCTACGAAACCCCGGCGGAGGTCCGCATGGTCTCGCTTCTCGGCGGGGATGCCGTCTCCATGTCGACGGTGCCCGAGGCGATCATGGCCGGCTATCTCGGGCTTGAGGTGGTCGCGTTGTCGCTGATCGCCAATCACGCCGCCGGATTGAGCCCTGAGCCTCTGAGCCATGACGAGGTGCTGGCTGCCGGCCGCCTCGGCGCCCGCCATTTCCACCTCCTGGTTGCGGCGTTGATCGATGTCTGGCGCGCCTCCCTTTCCTCCCCTGCCTGAAGCGCGGGTGCTGCGGTTGCCGGCACGGCTCTCCAAAGAACGTGATTGAAAAAACAATAAGCTTTTCAACTGCTTGACAGCTGCGGTTGCCATGGTAGACTGAATATCAAATTACCATCAGGAGCAGGGAAACTTGGGGCGACAAACTGGCAAAGTCCTTATCGTGGATGACGAAGAGAATGCGCGCATCGGCCTGAGTCGACTTCTTTCGCAGGAAGGCTACGACGTCGACAGCGTTTGCGATGGTCGCGAGGCATTGGATTTTATCGCGGATCACAAAGTCAGCCTGGTAATCAGCGATATTCATATGCCGGGAATGAACGGCATGGTCTTTTTGCGGGAGCTTCACCGCGTCCATCCCGGCATCAACGTCATCATGATTACCGCCTACGGCGGGGTGGAGTCATATCTCGAGGCCATGAATCTGGGAGCTTTCGAGTACATCAACAAACCGGTGAAACTGGACGAATTGAAATCGGTCATGAACAAACTTTTCCGCCAAAGCAATTCCGCGAACGCCTGATGGCGCAATTTGCTCTTGGCCTTGGGAGGCGCTATGAAAGACTTCAAAAACATCCTGTACGCCACTGATTTCTCCGAGAGTTCCGATTACGCCTTTCAGTATGCTCTGTCGTTGGCCAAGAAGTTCGATGCCCGCTTATTGCTGGTCCACGTGATCAACGAACCGGTCGATTTGCGCGGCTTCTATGTTCCCCATATCTCTTTCGAGAAACTCGAAGAGGAAATTCAGGAGGGCGCGCAGAAAATGATGGAGAAGTTCTGCCGCACCCACATGCGTGATTACGACAACTACGAATCATTCATCGTGCCGGGGATTCCCTACGATGAGATCATTAAGAAGGCCGAGGAAGAGAATGCCGACCTGATCGTGGTCGGAACCCACGGCCGCACCGGTCTCGACCATGTGCTGTTTGGCAGCAACGCGGAAAAAGTGGTGCGCAAGTCGCCGATTCCGGTGATGACCATTCGCATCAGCGAGGAGGAATAACCGGTTCACTTCGCACCCGCCCATCGTCTCCAGAAAAGGCAGCCTCCGGCTGCCTTTTCTTATCCCTGGATCCGTGAGTATCCGCCGGCAAATAGCACACGTCATTCGAATTGCCTAAGCGTTCCAAAAATCGCCGCTGAACCTGTGGGTGCAGCTCGGATTTTTGAACCACTTATTCGATCCAAGCACGTGCACACTCTCTCTCCGCCGTTTACCCACGGATCCAGGTTATCCCTTTGCCCTTGTCAAAAAGCGGGGGGGCACGGTATGCTGGCCCCCACTTTTTCCATGAAATCTCGCGACGGAAGAGCCGGTTGAAGCCATGAGAGAAAAGATCCTGGTGGTCGATGACGAAAGGGTCATCCTGCAGCTCACCTCGATGATTCTGCGCAACAAGGGATTCGAGGTCGTGACTGCCGAAAGCGGCAGCCAGGGACTGGAACTTCTTGAGCAAGAGAGTCTGCCCCTGGTTCTGCTCGATTACATGATGCCGGTCATGGACGGCATGACCGCGCTCAAGAAAATTCGCGAGCGATTCCCCCGCACCTACGTGATCATGTTCACCGGCAAGGGCAGCGAGGAGATCGCGGTGGAGTTGATGAAGGCCGGAGCATCGGACTACATCCTCAAGCCGTTCAACAACCAGGACCTGATCGAACGGATCGAAAACGTTCTGCGCATCCGGCGCATCGAGCTGCACAACAAGGAGCTGCGCGAAGAGCGCGAGCGGCTGCTGCGCGAAATCGAGCAGTGGAATCTCGAGCTCGAACGGCGGGTGGCGGAGAAGAGCGCGGAACTGCAGCGGGCGCAGAATGAAGTCATCCAGGCGGAGAAGCTTGCCGCCTTCGGCCATCTCTCTGCCGGCATGGCCCACGAGATCCGCAACCCGCTCAATTCCATCAGCCTCTTCTCCCAGATTCTGCGCTCGGGGCTGGACGTGGACTCCGATCTGCTCGAGTACCCGGACAAGATCATCAAGGAAGTCGATCGCATCGACAGCATCCTGCGCAAACTGCTCGATGCCAGCAAACGGCCCCATCTCGAATTGCAGCAAGTCGATCTGGCGCAGGAAATCATGCAGTGTCTTGAGATCTTCGAGCCGCAGATCAAGATGCAAGGGATCGCGGTGGAGACCGAAATCGAACAAACGCCTCCCCTGATCGAGGCCGATCCCCACGAGATCGCCCAGATCTTCAACAATATCATCGTCAATTCCCTGCACGAGATGCCCGCGGGGGGAGCCCTGAAAATTACCTTGCGGCATGACGAGGAGAATCTTCTCGTCGATATCACCGATTCGGGGGGCGGCATTCCCACGGAGAATCTCTACCGGATTTTCGACCCCTTCTTCACCACCAAGGAAAGGGGCACGGGGCTCGGGCTTTCGGTGGTGTTGCGCATCGTCAAGGGGTATGGCGGAAAAATCAATGTCGACAGCCTGCCGGACGGGGGTACCACTTTTCACATTCAGCTTCCGCTTCTGCCTCCATGAGCTGGCGTCTCAGCGAAATTCGTCAGCCGCTGGACGGGGACGAGAGCGCTCTCGCCGCCCGCGTCGCGCGGATGCTCGGCGTCGAGAGCGCTCAGGTGCGCGAACTGCGGATCGTGCGCCGGGCCATCGATGCCCGCAACAAGTCGCGACTGCAGCTGGTTTTTACCGTCCAGTTCGAACTCGCCGAGGCGGCTGCCCGGGTGATCGACCAGGCGGCCATCCCCCGTCTGGAGCGGGTGGTGCCGGAGACCATGCCGGAAATCAAGCCCATCGCCGGAAAGCGCAAGATTCTGGTGGTGGGGATGGGACCGGCGGGACTCTTCGCCGCCTGGCATCTGGCTCGCAGCGGAGCTGCGGTGACCCTCATCGAGCGCGGCCGGCCGGTGGAAGAGCGGGTGCGCGATGTGCGCCGCTTCTGGGAGGATGGAACACTCGACCCCGAGAGCAACGTGCAGTTCGGCGAGGGTGGGGCGGGAACCTTTTCCGACGGCAAGCTCACCACCCGCGTGAACCATCCCTGGATCCGGCTCGTGCTGCGGACCCTGGTCGAATTCGGCGCGCCCGCCGAGATCCTGGTGCAGGCGAAACCTCACGTCGGCACCGACCGCCTGCGCCTGGTGCTGCTCAACCTGCGCCGCGGCCTTCTCGATCAGGGGGTGGCCATCCGCTACCGCACCCGGCTGGATCGCCTGGTGGTACGCGAGCGCCGGGTGGTTGCCGCCGTGACCGGCGCCGGCGATGAAATCCCTTGCGATTCCCTGGTTCTGGCGCCGGGGCACAGCGCCCGCGACACCTACCGGATGCTGGCCGATGTCGGTGTGCGACTCGAAGCAAAACCTTTTGCCGTCGGGGTGCGGGTCGAACACCCGGTCGAGTTGATCAACCGCATCCAGTACGGGGTCGCCCGCCACCCACGCCTGCCGGCCGCCGAATATGCCCTGACCTGCAACGAGCGCGACAGCGGGCGGGGAATCTATTCGTTCTGCATGTGCCCCGGCGGAGAGGTGATCACCGCTTCCAGTGAAACCGGGGGCCTGGTGGTCAACGGCATGAGCTACCTCAGCCGTGCGGGCGAACGGTCGAACAGCGCGCTGGTCGTCAGCGTGCGTCCCGAAGACTTTGCCGCGCCCGGGCCGCTGGGCGGAGTCGAATTTCAACAGTCCCTGGAACAGGCGGCCTTTCACGCCGGCGGCGGCGACTACCAGGCGCCGGCGCAGAACCTGCTGGCCTTTCTCGGTCGCGGCGCAGGGCCCCTGCGTTCGACCTGCCGCCCAGGGGTGCGGGAGGCCGATCTCGGCCGCCTCCTCCCCCCTTTTGTCGCCCGGGGGCTGCGCCATGCTCTGCCCGTCTTCGAGCGGCGCATGCGCGGTTTCGTGAGCGCCGAGGCGACCCTGGTCGGCGTCGAAACCCGGACCTCGGCGCCGCTGCGCATCGTGCGCGGGGAGGACGGCCAGTCGGTCAGTCATGCCGGGCTCTACCCCTGTGGGGAGGGAGCCGGTTATGCCGGCGGCATCATGAGCGCGGCTCTTGACGGGTTGCGCACCGCAGAGGCGATCATCGCCAATACCCATGACAGGAGAAGTGAGTGAAGCAGGTCTACGTAGCAAACGTGCAGGAGCGCGACTGGGTCGAAAGCCCGTTTCTGGTGCGCGACAAGATCATGGCCATGGCCAAGAACGGCAAGCCTTACATGACGCTGAAACTCATGGACCGCACCGGTGAGATCGAAGGCCGGGTGTGGGACCGGGTCGACGAGTTCGCCAGTCGTTTCGACAAGGACGATTTCATCCTCGCCCGCGGCAAGGCCAGCGTTTATATGGGCAAGATGCAACTGATCATTCAGGATCTCGAGGCCCTCGATGAGAGCCGGGTCGACCTGGGCGATTTTCTCCCCGTCTCGGTGTGCGACCCCGAAGAGATGAAGGGGCGTTTGCGGGACAAAATCGCCAGTCTCGCCGACGTCCCTATCCGTCAGCTCATGGAGGGGTTTTTCAACGACGCTCCGTTCCTCCAGCGCTACTGCAGCGCCCCTGCGGCCAAGGCGATGCACCACGTCTATCTCGGCGGCCTGCTCGAACACAGTCTGGCGGTGGCCGATCTGGTCGATGACGTCTGCGCCCGCTACCCCGGCCTCAACCGCGATCTGCTGGTGGCGGGCGCCCTGCTGCACGACGTCGGCAAGGTCAACGAATTGTGCTACGAGCGCTCCTTCGACTACACCGACGAGGGCAAGCTGATCGGGCATATCGTTCTCGGCGTGGAGATGGTCGACGAGAAGATTCGCGCCATTTCCGGATTCCCGACGAAAACGGCGATGCTGCTCAAGCACCTGCTCCTGGCCCACCACGGCCAGTACGAATTCGGCTCCCCCAAGCGGCCGAAGACCCTGGAGGCGGTGATCCTCAATTTTCTCGACGATCTCGATTCCAAGATCAACGGAGTGCGCACCCACATCGAGCGCGAACCCGACAATCAGGGGGGCTGGACCAGCTATCACCGACTCTACGATCGTTATTTTTTCAAGGATTCCGGCACTCCACCCGAACCGCAGGTTCCGGCGGCGCCCCCAGCGGAAACGACGGCCGCGGCAAATTTCGACCGCCCGCGGGAGGACAAAAAGACCGCGATTGCCGGGCCCGCCCCGAAAAAAGAAGATCGCGGCGAGCGCCGCCCGCGCACCATGGGCTTTACTCTCGGCGACCAACTGCGAGGCAAGAGCCTCGATCTGTTTTCCACCGACGATGATGGGGAGAAGGAGTAGGTTGTGATTGTGGAACGAATCGCGGTTGGCCCCCTGCAGGTCAACTGCTTCATCGTCGGCTGCCCGGAAACTCTGGCGGCCGCCGTGATCGACCCGGGCGACGACGGCGAGCGCATCCTGCAGCTTCTCGCCGCCCGGGGCCTGACGGCCAGACTGGTGATCAACACCCACGGCCATTTCGACCACATCGGCGCCAACCGCCTGATGGTGGAGCGTACCGGAGCCGAACTGCTGATTCACCGCCTCGACGAGCCGCTGCTGAAAAACGCCGGACGGCACGCTGCCATGTTCGGCCTCTCGGCGGTTCCCTCGCCGGCGCCGAGCCGGCAGCTCGAAGGGGATGAAACTCTGCAGGTGGGGAGCCTCGAGATTAAGGTTCTGCCCACCCCCGGTCATTCGCCCGGGGGCATCTCCCTGCTGGTGGCCGATCACCTCTTTACCGGCGACGCGCTTTTTGCCGGGTCCATCGGGCGTACCGACCTGCCGGGCGGCGATCTCGATCTGCTGCTCGACAGCATCCGCACCCAACTTCTGCCGCTTCCCCCGGAGACGGTGGTTCACCCCGGCCATGGCCCCGACAGCACCATCGGCCGGGAGAAGGCGTCCAATCCCTTTCTGTGACGGGAAAAATGGAAAACGGTGATGGGTGATGGGGCGGGGATTGAACCGAGTTGGAAAGGGATGACACGCGATGCTGCATGACAAGACTATCGTTCTCGGAATCACCGGGGGAATCGCCGCCTACAAGGCGGCCGAACTGGTCCGCCTGTATGTCAAGGCGGGCGCCCAGGTTCACGTGGTGATGACCCGCAGCGCCCGGGAATTCATCACGCCGCTGACCTTTCAGACCCTCACCGGCAACCCGGTGCATACCGAGTTGTTCAACCTGCTGCAGGAGCGCGAAATCGGCCATATCTCCCTGGCCGACCGGGCCGACGTCTTGGTGGTGGCGCCGGCGACCGCCAACCTGGTCGGAAAGGTCGCCGCGGGCCTTGCCGACGATCTGCTGACCACCGCGCTCATGGCGACCAGGGCGCCGGTGCTGCTGGCCCCGGCGATGAACGTCAACATGTGGCAGAGCCCGATCTACCAGCAGAATCAGAAAAAACTGGCGGACCTCGGTTTCCATTTCGTCGATCCGGCGGTGGGGTTTCTCGCCTGCGGCTGGGAAGGAAAGGGGAAGCTCGCCGATCCGCAAGTGATCTTCGAGGAGACGCTGCGGTTGGCGACTCCTCAGGATCTCGCCGGCGAAACGGTGCTGGTCACCGCCGGGCCGACCCGCGAGGAGATCGACCCGGTGCGCTTCATCAGCAACCACTCCTCGGGCAAGATGGGTTACGCCATCGCCCGCGCGGCCAGGTTGCGCGGGGCGCGGGTGGTACTGGTGAGCGGTCCCTCGGCGCTGACGCCGCCGCCCGGGGTCGAGACGGTGGCGGTGACGACCGCCGAAGAGATGAAGGCGGCGGTGCTGGCGCGTTTCGAAGAGGCCACCATCGTCGTCAAGGCGGCCGCCGTGGCCGATTATCGACCGGTGACCCGGGAGGGGCACAAGGTCAAGAAGGACAACCGGGACGCCCTGAGTCTTGCGCTGGAGAAAAATCCGGATATCCTGGCCGAACTCGGGCGCTGCAAAAAAGCACAATTTCTGGTCGGCTTTGCCGCCGAAACCCGCGATCTGCTGGCGAATGCCCGCAAGAAGCTCAAGGCGAAAAATCTCGACCTGATCGTGGCCAACGACGTGACCCGGGAACGGGCCGGTTTCGATGTGGATACCAACGTGGTGCGGCTGCTCGGGCGCAACGGCTGCGAGGAATCGCTGCCGGAGATGACCAAGGCGCAGGTTGCCGGCCACCTGCTCGACCGCATTCTGACGCTGAAGAAGAAAAGCTAAGTCTGGGAGAGCAGGTCGAGGATTTCCTTGGGGCGGGTGATCCCTTCGCGGAAGCGGTTTTTCACCGCCGCGAGAAATTCGTCGGCCTCCTCCTGGGTCAAACGGTCCTCGATCCAGAGCAGGTGCAGGTTCTTGCGCACCATGCGCGCCGCGGTCAGGGCCCGCTCCCCGGTCGGATCGGCTTTCCAGTAGGGGCTGTCGTCCATGTCGATCAGGACGCTTTCGGTGGCTTCCTGCGCCAGGCTCAGGTATTCCTCCCGGCTTTCCCGGGGCAGATCGTACTTGGCGGTGGTGGAGATCGAGCGCAGCACCTTCTGCCATTGCTGCAGGCGGTTGAGCAGCAGCAGGGAATTGAAGATGCGTTTGTTGGTGTTGAAGGAAAAGATCGTGTCCGACAGCACCCCGCGCATCATGGTGTCGTGCTCGCGAAAGTCCTTGCGGGCGATGCTGCGGGCGATGCTCCAGATTTTCGGGTCGACGGTCGCCTCGAAGCGCAGCTCCCAGTAGGCGTGCTTGAGCATCAGCGTGTTGAAGGTGCGCACCATTTTGAAGGGAACGAAGTACGAATGGGCGATGGTGTCCGCCGCCAGATGAGCGATGTAGCCGTAAGCGCAGGCTTTTTGCCGGTCGGTGACGGCGGCCGCAAGAATTTTTCGCCCCAGCCGCCAGGAGTGGCAATGGTTCAGATAGTGGGTGAACTTCTTGCCGAGGGTGATGTCGGCGCTGATGCATCCGTAGAGAAAATCCTGCGGATGAGCGGCGAGCAGACCATTGAGGGCGGTCGGCAAGAGGTGCAGATTATCGAGAATATGGCTGCCCACCTGCAGGTGTATGCCGATGCCCCAGGCGCAGGCATCCGCCGGGAAGATCACCGCAATCAGCAGGGCGGCCAGAAATATAGGTAAAGCCATTCGGCACCTTGTCGTTTTCTTCCCAAAAAGGATAGAACACCCCAGGTTGAGTGTAAAGAAGAGTGATGCCCCAGACGACAAAAAAGGACTTTCTCGAAATCGTCGGTCAGGTGCGCGGCCTGCTGCAGGATTTCTCTCATCTCGGGCTGAATGACCTGATTCTGCCCGAGGTTCCCGCAAACCTGCCTCCCTGTCCGATCAACGTCGCCGGAGTCGATCGCGGCGGGAGCGTTCTGTGTCGGCAGGAAAGCCTGGAGGAGATCGCCGCCGAGCTCGAAAACTGCCGCCGCTGCCCGCTGTGCGAGGGGCGCAAGACCATCGTCTTCGGGGTCGGCAACCCGCGGGCGCGGCTGGTTTTCGTCGGCGAGGCCCCGGGGCGGGAGGAGGACGAAAAGGGCGAGCCCTTCGTCGGCGAGGCCGGGAGGCTGCTCGATCGCATTCTCTTCGCCATGGGCTTGCAGCGCGACGAGGTCTATATCTGCAATGTCGAGAAATGCCGTCCGCCGCAGAATCGCGATCCCCGGCCCGAGGAGATCGAGGCGTGCGAGCCCTTTCTCAAGCGTCAACTGGCCGCGATCCAGCCCCGCGTCATCGTCGCGCTGGGCCGCTTTGCCGTTCAGACCCTGCTGCGCGACGCCTCGCCCATCGGCCGCCTGCGCGGACACTGGCGGCAATACGAGGGCATTGCCCTGATGCCGACCTACCATCCGGCCTATCTGCTGCGCAACCCGGCGGGCAAGCGCGAGGTCTGGGAAGACATGAAGCAGGTGCTCAAGCGGTTGCGCGAAGAAGGTTGACGGCGGATGAAAGATGCTTGAGTTCGAAAACATCGGCAAGTTCCGGCTGCACGATGGCGCACGCACGGCGATTCTGCGGCATCTGAGCCTCACCGCCGTCGCCGGTTGCATCACGGCCGTACTCGGTCCTTCCGGTGGCGGCAAGACCACCCTGATTCGCCTGGCCAACCGGCTGGAAGATCCCGACGAGGGGGTTATTCGCCTGCGGGGGGAAGATATCCGCAGCCTCGATCCGCTGGCGTTGCGCCGGCGCGTGGGCCTGGTGTCGCAAAGTCCCTGCATGTTCGCCGGCAGCGTGCTTGAAAATATTCAGAAGCCCTTTGTCTTGCGGCGCGAGGCTGCGCCTCCGGCCGATGCGCCGCAGTTGCGCGACTTGCTGCAGATCTGTCAACTTCCCTCCGAAATTCTGGCCCGCGATGCCCGCAAGCTCTCCCCCGGTCAGCAGCAACGGGTCAGCCTGGCCCGCACCCTGGCCAACGATCCCGAGGTGCTGTTGCTCGACGAACCGACCAGCGCCCTCGATCGCCCCACCGCCGACCGGCTCACCGCCACTTTGCGCGACATCACCCGCCTCCGTCGCCTGACCGTGATCCTGGTCACCCATGATCTGCGCGCTGCCGAGCGCACCGCCGACCGGCTGGCCTTTCTCGACCAGGGGCGTATTCTCGAAGAGGGTCCGATCGGCGCCCTGCTCGGTTCTCCGAACCATGATCGTCTGCGGCAATTTGTGCAGGAAACGCCGCTTGCGGAGGACCGCGCATGAGTCAGGCGCCCATCGTCGAACTCGGGTTCTTTGATCTGGTTCTGTCCTACGGGCTTTTCCTGCTGGTGGTCGGACTGGCGCGATTGCGCCACATCGGACAGGAGCGCGACCTGATCTGGGCTTCCCTGCGCATGGTTGCGCAGCTGCTGGTGGTCGGCTATATCCTGCACTGGATTTTCGCCTGGGACCGGCCCCTGCCGGTCTTCGCGCTGCTGCTGCTGATGCTGGCCTTTTCGGTGCAGGTCATCGGTCAGCGGGTCAAGCAGAAGATTCCGCAATTCTACCGGATCCTGAGTCTGTCGCTGATGGTGGGCTGCGGCGCGGTGATCCTGCTGTTCTGTGTCGTGATCGTGGGGCCGTCGCCCTGGTATGATCCGCGCTACCTGATTCCCCTGGCCGGCATGATTATCGGCAACTCCATGAATGGCGCGGCCCTGGCCGCGGAGCGCCTGGCCGCCGAAATGCAGGAGCGGCGCCACGAAATCGAAACCGCCCTGTGCCTCGGGGCCACCCCCGCCCAGGCTTGCAGCGAGATCTTGCGCAGCGCTTTTCGCGCCGCCCTGATTCCGGCCACCAACTCCATGGCCGCCATGGGGATCGTGTTTCTTCCCGGAATGATGACCGGCCAGATTCTGTCGGGCACCGCGCCGATGATCGCGGTACGCTATCAGATCGGCATCATGTGCGCCATTACCGCCGCGGTGGGCGTCACCAGTTTTCTCATCGTGGTCCTGGGGTACCGCCGCTATTTTTCGTTCGCTCATCAGTTGGTGGAGAGCGATTGATCGTTCTCCCCCTCACAGAAAAAGAAAAAGCCGCCTCGGACAAGGCGGCTTTTTCTTTTTTGCTGGTGCGAACTCCCTTCGCGCTCAGTTGGGCTTATTGGACGGCTCCTCGGCGCTACTCGGGCGAAAGGGAAGAATCTTTGCCTGCCGGCGGGCGTGCTGGCGCTCTTCGAGAATGCGCTCGGGATCGTTGACGGTCTCCTGAAACCGGGCAAAGTGTTCCCAGAAGATTTCCACCATCTTGTTCATGCGCATGATGGGGTCTTTGTATCTGTGCAGGCGGGCGTCGATGGTGAATTGGAGCCCTTGCGCCCTTTCTCGGCACTCTCGCGGAAATTCGCTGATGGTTCGTTCAATGAGAATCCGGCGCTGTTCCTCGAATTTTTCCGGATCCGTCTGGTAGAGTTCGCTCAACTCTTCAAAAAAAAGATCGCTGTCATGATCGAGTGATTGCATGGCATTGTCCTTTTCTTGCGGTTCTCGTTTTTTTCGGCCCTCTTATCTTTCTAATACACCAATAAATTTTTCTGTGCAAATTATAATGTCGTATTTTTAGGTACTTAGGAGCGGTGCTGACGGATGATGGCCGGTTTGTGTTGGTTTCTTTGAATGAAAAAGAGGGGGCGGGCTCAGAAGGCGTCAGGAGGATTCACATGCATCAAGAGCAGGGAATTGTCATCGATGCGGTCGTAAATCGCGGTAAATGAACAAAGGCCAAGATCTGAGGCGAGAGCCACGATTTCAGAAGAGAAAGGAAGCGATTTCACGAGGAAACTTGAGGGAGTAAAACCAGGAACTGAGATCGAGGATCACCTGGGCGCGAGTCCTTACCCGAAGAACCCTCGTTGCCAGGTCTGGCCAGATCAGGCGCTCGCGCCGAAGAATCGGGGCCCGCGGCGACGGGGGACAAAAATTAGAAACGCCGGCCAATGGCCAGATGAAACACGACGTCCGGAGCAGTCTCCACCAGGATGTTTTCTCCCAGTCCCCAGTCGCAAAAAAATCCGGCAGGAAAGAAAAAAGAGCCGCCGAAGACCGCCTGGGTCGCCCAACTGTCGAGCTCGCGCAGGTCGCTTCCGCTGAAAGAGGGCGAATGGGCGTCGACCTGGGCCTTGAGGGCCAGCCAGCTCCAGGGCTGCCAGCCGCAACCCAGGGTGGCGAAGCCGACGAAATCGCGGGTCTGGTCTTCGAGCACCTCGCTGTCGAAAATGTAGAGGGCTCCGAGCTGACCGAACCAAGTGAGATTCCACCGGGCCAGGCTGGCGCCGTCGCTTGCCGCAAGGCGCACGGACAGATCGGTGCTGCCGCTGCCGAGCAGGCGCTCGGCGTCCCCGGTGGGCAGTTTCAGGCCGGTGCGTAGACTCAGAGCCCGCTTCGTTCGATGACCACCGGTCAGCGGAATGCCGCAGGACAAGACGATATCGCCAAGGCCCGAAGTGTTTTCGGTCACGCTGATTTCCCGTCGGCCATCCCTGACATAGACATAGTTGAGATTGTTCTGCCGGGAATTTTGGCGTGCGCCGCTGGAGAGTCCCGTCCACTCGTGGAAATCGTTGATGAACCCGTCGAAGTGCCCTTCGTCATGGGCGACGTAAGGGACATCGATTCCCCACTCCAGATTGTTCCAGCCGTGACGCCAGGCCAGGGTGAGGCGATAGGTCTCGCCGTCGAGGGAGAGTCGCTCGTCGGCGTCGCCACCGCCGCTGAAGCTGCTCGAAATATCTCCCACCAGCCTTATTTCGCTTTTTCCCTGAGGAAGAAGCAGGCCCCCCTCGGCGGGCGGGAGCCCGAAAATCTGCACGAGCGGGCTCTGGTGCCGGGAGAAGAAAGGTTGCAGCGGTGCGGCCGGCGCAAGAGAGGTCAACGCCAGGAATAAAGAAAGAACGACTCCGCCGGCGGTGAATGCCGGGTTTTTCCTGCGTGTCGTGAAATCGATCCGATTGATCATGGACAAGACCCCGTTCCTTCGCATTGCCCCCGCGCAGGCGCCGGGGGGATAACGACTCGCCGGGCGCTTCGCGAAACCGCCTTGCGTCCGTGCTGCGCCCCGAAAAAAATGGTCTTCAGTATACCAACCCTGGTCGGGAGGTCCAATTCTTCATCCTTTTCCTGTCCGGGTGCGGTTTGACCGGCGAGGACACATTAATTCGAAAGGTTTTTGTTGTGAATTTGTCCAAGGCGGGTAAAGTGTACTTTTATGGGATAGATAGTGAGACCATTGCCTTGCCGCCGGGAGATTCCCGGCCGCTTATTGCTCTCCCGAGAGGCTCCCAATGGATATTCAGCACCTTGATGACAGACGCAAAAGCCGCATCAAATGGGCCTATACCACCCGCAACGTGGTGCGCGACGAGGTCGCCACGCTCCTTGTCGGCCCTCTCAAGCCGGGGGCCGGTGACCTGGTTCTGGCGCGGATGGACCAGCGGGGCCAGCATCGCAAGCTCGAACTGACCACCAGTCGTCGGGCCGATATGTTCGAAGGGGACGAAATCGCGGTGGTCTTTGGAAACCGCTACGCACCGGACCAGTTCGAAGCGATCGTTCCCGATATTCTGCGCCCCTGCCACCTGGTGGCCGCGGGCGGCGTTGCCGCGCGGGTGCTCAACCGGCATGAACGCATGAAGCGGGCGACCCGCATCACCCCCCTGGGCTTGCTTGGGGACCGGGACGGGCACCCGCTCAATCTGAGCTCTTTTCGTCTGGCCCAGGTCGGAAGAATTAACCCCGAACCGTTGGTTCTGGTCGTTGCGGGAACCTCGATGAATGCCGGCAAGACCACGGCCTGCGCGAACCTGGTCAAGGGGCTGGTGCGGCGCGGTCTGCAGGTGGCCGCCGCCAAAATCACGGGCACCGGCGCCGGTTCGGACTACCGCGCTCTGGTCGATGCCGGCGCCGACCCGGTCTATGATTTTCTCGATGCCGGTTATGTATCGACCTATCGCCTCGAAAAGGATGCCCTGGTCGATATCGTCATGACCCTGGGGGGGCACCTGGCCAGGAGCGGCGCTGACATTATCGTTCTTGAGGTGGCCGATGGCCTGCTGCAAAGAGAGACCGCCCGCATTTTTGCCACCCGGGAGTTTACCGACTGGGTCGACGGGGTGATCTTCGCCGCCAACGACGCCCTGGGTGCCCAGTCCGGCGTGGCTTGGCTGGGGGCGCGCCTGCTTCCGGTGATTGCCATCACCGGGGTGCTGACCTCGGCGCCCCTGGCGATTCGCGAAGCACAGGCGGTCACGGGTTTGCCGGTATTTCATACCAATTCGCTGGCGCGCACGGCGGTGGCCGAACTGATTTATTCCTGTCTGCGCAGTCGGCGGCGTCAGCGCCGGCTGCGCGAGGAAAAAGAGGAGGTCAGGCCGGCCGGGGGGGGCGAGGTCGCCTCGGACGAACAGGTCGCGGTCAGTGCGCAGGGTTGAATCATGACCGGATTGCCGGCGATTTTCGCCCAGAACAGGCGCTGGATTTTTTTCCGGCTGGTGCTCAACGGAGTGCTCCAGTCCGCCATGATCGTGGGCTCCATGCTGCTGGTGCGCCACGCCTTCGACGTGCTTCTCAATCCGGCCTTCGATGATCCCGAAGTCAACCTGTTCGAAATGACCGAAGTGGGGACCGTCGGCCTGTTTGCCCTGGGACTGCTGGGATCGACCGGGTTTGCCGCCTGGCTGCGGCTGCTGGCTCACGTCGATGCGGAAAAACTGGGGCAGGATTACGTCCACCGGGTGCGGATGAGGCTTTATGACCAGATGGGAAAATCCGCCCCGCGGGCCATCAGCCAAAAATCCTCCGGAGCGACCATGCTTCGTTTCGTCGGCGATCTCTCTGCGCTGCGCCGCTGGGTCAGCCTGGGGCTTGCCCGGATCGTGGTGGCTGCGATCGTGACCGTGCTCGCCATCGGATTCCTCGCATTTCTCGATGTCTACCTGGCTGTCTGCTCTCTCGTTATTTTACTGGTCGGACTGGCCGGCAACCTGCTGCTCGGTCCGCGCATGCACCGCACGGTCGGCGAGAGCCGCCGCCTGCGGGGGCGCCTGGCCGGCAACATCAATGAAAAGATCCGCGCCTTCACCGTGTTGCAGGCCTGCAACCAGGTCGGCCGCGAACGCAAGCGCTTCATGAAGCAAAGCCGCCGACTGCGCGACGCAATGGTGCAGCGGGCGCGCGCTTCCGGGCTGATGCGCATCGTGACCGAAGGCGCGACAGCCGCCTCCATGGGCCTGGTGCTGTCGCTTGGCGCCCTGGAGGTCTTTCAGGGGATGACCAGTGCCGGCAACGTGGTGGCGGCGATGGCGGTGGTGGGGTTTTTGTCCAACGCCTTTCGCGATCTTGGGCGGGTTCACGAATATCGCCAGAGCGCCCGGGTTTCGGAACGGAAAATCCTCCAGTTCATGCGGACCAAGACTCTGCGCGGACGATCCCGCTCGCTGCCGGGGCTGGAGGTCAGCCGGGGCGAGGTGCAGCTGGAGAATATCGTTCTCGGTGATATCCTGCATGGGGTAACGGTGAGCGCTCCGGCGGGGGCACGGGTCGCTCTGGTCGGTCCGAACGGTTCGGGGAAATCGACCCTTCTGCATGTGGTGGCGCGCTTGATCGATCCGGACGAGGGGCGGGTGCTGATCGACGGCCAGGATCTGGCCGCGTGCAACCTCGGGTCGGTGCGCAACGCCATCGGGATCATCAGCCCTGACCTTCCGCTGTTGCGCGGCTCGGCCGGCTACAACCTGCGCTATCGGTGGCCTTGCGCAACGCCGTCGGAGGTGGCCAAGGTGGTTGCTCTCTGTGCTCTCGACGAGCTCTGGGAGGCCTTGCCCGGCGGCGAAGAATACCGGCTGCAGGAGGCCGGACAAAACCTCTCTCTTGGCCAGCGCCATCGGTTGGCGGTGGCCAGGGCGCTGCTCGGCAACCCGGCGATTCTCATCGTCGACGAAATCGATGCCAACCTCGACCCCCATGCCGCCCGGGTTCTGGACCGGGTGCTGGACGATTTTCCGGGGACCATTCTGATGGTGACTCGTTCCGAGTCCCGTCTGGCGCGGTCGGATTTTCTCTGGTACCTGGAGGATGGGCGGTTGACGAAGGTGGAAGAAAAACGCCAACCGCCCGCACCCGCAAGGGTCCTATCCTTGAGCAATCATCCGAAAACCTGACCCGGCGCGACGCAAAGGAGTAACGATGCCCAGACAACCGACCCCAGGAAAGGTCATGAAGCGCTCTCTCGATGGCATGCAGATGGATTATTTTGTCTATCTGCCGACCGAAGGGCAGCGCCAGAACCGGGTGTTCGTCTCGGTTCACGGCATCTCCCGCAATGCCGAGGAGCATCTGCAGGGGTTCGCCGCCCAGGCCGAGCGCTACGGCGCGGTGATGCTGGCACCGCTTTTTCCCCCGGAAATATTTCCCTTTTATCAGCGGCTCGGCAATTCGGTGCATCAGGGGCGCTCCGACCTCGCCTTCGATCGGGTTCTTCAGGATGCGGGCGACTGGCTCGAAATCGCGCCGGCTCCGGTGCATATCTTCGGTTTCTCCGGGGGCGGGCAGTTCTCCCATCGCTACGCCATGTTCTACCCGAAGCGGGTCGCGCGGCTGGTGCTCGGCGCGCCGGGATGGTACACCTTTCCCGATCCCGACCGGAAATATCCTCTGGGGCTGGCATCGGGAAGCAATTGGCCCAATCTCAAGTTCAATCCCGCAAGATTTCTCAAGATCCCAACCCTGGTATTGGTCGGTGAGCAAGACGATGTCCGGGACGACGACCTGAACAAATCCCGGCGGATCGATGCCTTTCAGGGACTCAACCGGGTCGAACGGGGAGAATGCTGGGTCAATGCCATGCGCGCCCTCGCCCGGGCTTTCAACGTGCCCGCCGAGTTCAACTTCGAATCGGTCCCCAACGCCAACCATGCCTACGAAAGCTATCTTGCCCATCCTCCCTTCGCCGAGCGTGTCTTCGGCCACCTCTTCGGCAACGCGCCATAAAAAAACCGCGGCCCCATGACGAGGCCGCGGCTTCGAATTTCGCCTTCGGTGCCGTGGGCTGGCCGAATTTCTCGCTCAAAGTCCCATAACGTTACCGATGCGAAATGTCTCGTAGGACACCGAGTGCTGGTGGCGTCCGTTTTTCTTAACGATAAATTTCTTGTACCGGCCGTTTTCATTGACGATGATGCGGCATTTTTCGGGGCGGTCCTCCATCTGCAGGCACATCCTGCCATTGTCGGTCACCCGCCAGCGTCCGGTGCGCTTGATGCCCTTGCGCAGCTGCCGAACTTCGCCGCTCGGGTCGTAGTAGCTGACACTCCGGCGTCCCTGGACGGCGGTCACGGAATCGACGGTTTTATTGCTGAACAGGTTGACGACCTGCTCCGCATTCAGGGTGCCCGGGGGCAGGGCGACATCCCCGGCGTGCGCTTCCCCGGCGGCGAAACAGGGAACGGTCAGAGCGAAAAATGTCAGAAGTGCCAGTCGGCAAACTTTCTTGAGGCCCATGGGGTTTTCTCTCCTTTGGTTGTCTGATTTTTTCAGGGCCCGTGGCCGTGTGTTGCTCGGGGCGGGCGGGTCAACGTCCTTATTCCGGCAAGGTTGCGGCGTAGGCCAGGATGTCGGCGATTTCAGCCCCGGAGAGGCCGAGGCTGCCCGCCGCCGCAGGCATGATCTTGAACATGCCGCGGGTGAAGGGGGCGGAAGGCGAGGATTTGCCGGCCATTCCCCAGCGGGTGCGGTGCAGGGTCTGTTCGGGCTTATGTTTTGCCAGGTAGGAGAGGCCCTGAACCCCGGGTTTTCTGCGGGAAAAATCGATGCCATTGCCGTCGGCGCCGTGGCAGATGACGCACCGCGCAGCGAAGCCAGCCCGACCGCTTTGCGGATTTCCCCGGAACTGTCCCTTGGATGAGACCATCTTTTTCGTGGCGGGAATCCCTTCGCGGATAAAGCGGGTCAACGCCCAAATCTCCCCCTCGCTCAAAACTTCGCCGAAGGCATGACCTTCCGGCCCGCGGGCGATCGCGAGGAAAATTTCATCGGCGGGCCGGTCTGTCGATTCGGTCAGACCGGGAACGCGGCGGGTCTTTCCGGCGCCGGGTTTTTTCCACTGGCGTCCCCGGTAATCCCATCCGTGACACTTGTAGCAGCGATGGGTGTTTCTGGCATTGGCCGTCGCGCGCGGGTAGAGGGGATTGGCGCTGCTGCGGCTGACTCTTTTGATTTTCAGCCAGTTGTCGTAGAGCTGGGCCCCGAGCAGAAGGTCGGAATTGCGGTAGCCGGCGGGGTCAGGCGGGGCCTGCTGCGAGAGAAAGGGGCGGTTGGCGCCGCTGCAGCCGCAGACCAGCAGCACAACCGCGAAGAGCGGGACGAAAAAGCGAGAATTTTTTGGCATGCGAACCTCATCAGCTTCGGACGATTGCAATGTGTCTGTCACCCGGGTCAATACTTAAGAATCTAACCCAAGGCGGGAGAAAAGCAATCCGGCCAAGCGACAAACGGCGGTCTGAGCGGGCATAATGGAGAGACTTGGTGAAATTTGAGCGGCGGACGATGGGAGGACGGCCGGGCGCGGGTTACTTCTCGGCCTCGATCCCGAGACGCTTGATCTTTTCCACCAGGGTCGTGCGGTTGATGCCGAGAAGCGCTGCGGCGCGGGCCTTGACCCCCTTGCCGAGGGCGAGGGCCTCCTGAATCATCTGGCGCTCGATATGGCCGATCATCAACGGCATGTCGATTCCCCCTTCCGTGACTTTGGGCGGCATTGCCGGGTTCTTGTCGACCTGGCTTTCTTCGCCGGCGATGTAGGGGGGCAGATCGGGAGGGTGGATCACCTCGCCGTCGGTCAGAGCGACGGTGCGCTCCATCAGGTTTTCCAGTTCGCGTACGTTGCCGGGCCAGCCGTAGGCTTCAAGGGCGGTCATGGCCTCGGGGGAGATGGACATCAGCGAGCGATCCATCTCGCTGCAGAATTTCTGCAGAAAGCTGCGGGCGAGCAGGGCGATGTCCTCGCGCCGTTCGCGCAAAGGGGGGAGCACCACCGGGATGACGTTGAGCCGGTAGTACAGATCTTCGCGGAAATTGCCGGCCTTCACTTCCGATTCGAGGTTGGCGTTGGTGGCCGAAATCACCCGCACGTTGAGCTTGATCTTGCGGGTCGAGCCGACCCGCTCGACCTCCTGCTCCTGCAGCACCCGCAGCAGTTTCATCTGCAGGTGCATCGGCATGGTGCCGATCTCGTCGAGAAAGATGGTGCCGTTGTTGGCGGCCTCGAACTTGCCCGGCTTGTCAGCCACCGCGCCGGTAAAGGAGCCCCGAGTGTGGCCGAACAGCTCGCTCTCGAGCAATTCGGCGGGGATGGCGCCGCAGTTGATGGCGATGAAGGGGTTGTCCTTGCGCGGACTGTTGTAGTGAATCGCCTTGGCCACCAGCTCTTTGCCGGTACCCGACTCGCCGAGAATCAGGATGGTCGAGTCGGTATTGACGATGCGCTCCATGCGCGAGAAGACCTGCTGCATCGGCAGACTGTTGCCGATGATGTTGTCGAATTTGTATTTGCCGCGCAGCTGCTGGCGCAGATAGAGGTTTTCGGCGACCAGGCGGCTTTTTTCCACCGCTTTGGCGACGATGACCTTGAGCTTCTCGAAGTTGAAGGGCTTGGTGATGTAATCGAAAGCCCCCTCCTTCATCGCCTCCACCGCGGTTTCGGCCGAGGCGTTGCCGGTGATCAGGATGACGCTGGTGTAGGGGGAGTCTTCCTTGACCCGCTTGAGGATGTCGATGCCGCTGACGCCGGGAAGAAAGAGATCGGTGATGATGATTTCGAAGGGAGTTTTCTGCATGATCTCCAGGGCTTCTTCGCCGGTGGTGGCGGATTGCACCTGGTAGCCCGAGTGGGACAGCAGCAGCGTCAGGGCCTGGTGGTTGTGGGCCTCGTCGTCGATAACGAGAATCTGGCTGGTGGGTTTCATGGTCGATCCGGAGAATGTGTCATTTGTTTGACGAGCGACAGGTTATCATGGCCTCGCCAATTCTTGCAATAAGGTTTCCGACCTAAAATCCGCAGGGATGGAAAAAGCGTCAAAATTTTGATTTTCGCGAAGGGCTTGCCTGAAAGTAAGAAAACAAAAATTAAGGTCTCGCAATTGTCCGGAGATTAGGTTATTTTTATCTGGTATTTTGCGGGGAATCTCCGAAGTCTTCTATCTTGCTTCCCCATTCGCTGCTGCCGTTGCCAGGGTGAATGAATGCCTGCCAAGTCCTATTCCAGAAAAAGATTACAGCTTCTGGTTTTTCTCGGGACCGGTTTTGCCCTGGTGTTGGGCGTGCTTGGCTGGTCCACTTATGTCGGCCGCGAGATGACCATGGTCTATGCCCCCACGGTCGATGCCGTTATGGAGATCAAGACCAACGGGGCACTGGCGCATCTCTGGCTCGAGGAACACCTGGCCGGCGACCCCGATGCGCAGGTGCAAGACATCGAGTCTTCTCTGAATCGGGCTCAGTGGTTCGCTCGGGCGTTGCTGGTCGGAGGCGCCAATGAAGAGACCCGGATTTATCCCCTGCCGGACCGCCATTTGCAGGTTGCGGTCGAGGACGTCGAGCGCAGTCTGAAAATCCTCCATAACCTGGCGCGCGAGCGCCTTGCCGGCAGGGGGGCTTCGGCCAGCGGGACGCAGAGCGACCGACTCTTCGATGCCGTATTCAAACGCTTTCTCAGCGATGCCGGTGAGGTGGAAATCCGGGTTCAGGAAATCATTGAGAGCAAACAGAGAGTCTTTCTCTCCACTCATTTTTTTCTGGCGGCGGTGGCCGCGCTGGTCATTGTCTGGGGCACGGTTGTGTTGCTGCGTTATCTGCGTCAGCGCGAACTGGCCGAGATGGAGCGCGAGCGCCTGCTGCGCGATCTGGCGACGAAAAACCAGGAACTCGAGGGCATCCTCTCGGTGGCTTCTCACGATTTTCGCTCACCCCTGGTCAACATTCAGGGGTTCAGCCGCGAATTGGCCATGTCGTGCGAAGATTTCGACCAGGCGCTGGCCGGGCATGCGCTGCCGCCTGAATTCAGCGAGAGCGCGGCCGCTATTCTGCAAAAAGATATTCCCCAGGCGGTGGCCTATATCGAGCAGAATGTGCGCAAGATGGATCAGTTGATCAAGGGGCTGCTCAAGGTGTCGCGTCTGGGGCGGGTGCCCCTCGAGCCTCGCGTCATCGACATGCAGGCGCTGGTGGGGGCGGTGGTCGCTTCGATGCAGTTCCAGATCCGCCGCTGCGAAGCCCGGGTGCATCTGGGGGCGCTACCCCCCTGCTGGGGGGACGAGAACCAGTTGAATCAGGTTTTCACCAATCTGCTCGACAACGCCCTCAAATACGTCGATCCCCGGCGGCAACCCGAGATTCGCATCGAGGGTGGTCTTGAAGCCGAAATGTGCCATTACACTCTGGCCGACAACGGCATCGGCATCTCACCAGATCATCAGAATAAGATTTTTGACATCTTTCATCGCCTTTATCCCGAAAGGTTTGTCGGCGATGGGCTGGGCTTGACCATCGTGAAGCGCATCCTGACCCGCCTGGGGGGCGCCATTGAAGTGAACTCCGAGGAAGGCAAGGGGTGCCGTTTTCATCTCTTCCTTCCGCGGGGCAGGTAAGGAAGGAGTCAACCTATGGCCGTGCTGGCAAATCTCCACCGCGACGTCACTATTCTGCTGGCCGAAGACGATGCGGGGCACGCTGATCTGATACAGCGCAATCTGAGACGGGCCGGAATCGTCAATCCGGTGCGCCATTTTTCCGACGGGCAGAAGGTGCTCGAATTTCTCCTCGGCAAAAGACCCGATGCCGCTCTTCAGTCCGAAGGACCGTTTCTGTTGCTGCTCGATATCCGGATGCCGAAGGTCAGCGGCGTGGAAGTTCTGGAAAGGATCAAATCCCATGAGACGCTGCGCCGGATGCCGGTCATCATGGTCAGCACCACCGATGATCCGACGGAAGTCAGCCGCTGCCATGATCTGGGCTGCAACAATTACATCGTCAAACCGGTCGAATACGGCTCCTTCGCCGAGACGGTGCAGCGGCTCGGCAACTTTCTCAATGTTCTGGAAGTTCCGACGCTCGAGCGGAGTGTCGCATTTTGAGTGCGTCGCCCGCAGGGAACAACGGCCCGTCCATGAGTCCCCGGCAGATTCTGGTCATCGAGGACGACCCGGGGATCGCCGCCCTGACCCTGCGCCAGGTCGAGCGTCTCGGCCATCGCGCGGTGACCGCCTCCTCGGGAGCGCAGGCGCTGGAGCGGCTGGCGGAGAACCGCGTCGATCTGCTGTTGCTCGATATCGAGTTGCCCGACATGAACGGGCAGGAACTGCTTCGGCAGTTGACCCGGCAGCACGGCCCCATCCCTTTTATCGTCACCACCGGCCACGGCAGCGAAAAGGTGGCGGTCGAGATGATGAAGCGCGGAGCGAGCGATTACATCGTCAAGGACGAAACCTTCTGGGATCACCTGCGCACCGCGCTCGATCGCGCACTGGAGAAAATCGAGACCGAAGAGCGTCTCAAGAGCGCCGAACACGCCCTGCGGCGCAGCGAGGAGCGCTTGCGGGCCATCTTCGATAATGAGGCGGTCGGAATCTGCATCGTCAGTCGCGCGGGCCTCTACCTTCAGTGCAACCGCAAGTGGGAGGAGATGCTGGGCTACGCCGCGGATGAACTGCTGCAACGCTTTGTCCTCGACGTGACCCATCCCGGCGACCTGGACCGGGTTCGCATCGAGCTCGATCGCCTGCTCAACCAGGAGAGCGCCTCGCTGCGCCTGGAAAAGCGTTTCCGGCGCAAGGATGGTCGCGATTTTTTCTGGGGAGATTTTTCCATCAGCCCCCTCTACGATCCCGAGGGCCGGCTCGATGCCTTTGTCGGCATGGTCGTCGACATCGACGAGCGCAAGCGGGCCGAGCAGGAGGTCTTGCAGCTGGCTTATTACGACCCGCTCACCCGTCTCCCCAACCGGACGCTGTTTCACGAGCACCTGCACCTTGCCCTGGCCCGCAGCGATCGCCAGAACCACCAGACGGCGCTGCTCTTTCTCGATCTCGATCGCTTCAAGGACATCAACGACACCCTCGGGCACGACCGCGGCGATATTCTGCTGCGCGACATCGGGCGCCGGCTCAAGGAGTGTGTGCGCGAAAGCGATACCCTGGCACGCCTCGGCGGCGATGAGTTCGTGCTGCTGCTCACCCCGGTCGAGAGCGATCGCGAAGTGGTCGCCGTGGCGCAGAAAATTCTCAAGGTCATGGCGGCCCCCCTCGATCTGGCGGGCAAGGAAATCTTCATCAGCGCCAGCATCGGGGTCGTTCTCTATCCCGGCGACGGCGGCGATTGCGATACGCTGCTGAAGCATGCCGACATGGCCATGTACGCGGCCAAGGCCCGGGGGCGCAACACCTTTCAGCTCTATTCCCGCGAAATGAACCAGCGCACGGTGGAGCGCCACGAGCTCGAAGGGTTGCTGCGCAGGGCTCTCGATCGCAACGAGATGTTCCTGGCTTTTCAGCCGCAGCTCGACCTGGTGCAGGGGCGCATGGTCGGTTGCGAGGCGCTGCTGCGCTGGCGGCATCCCGACAAGGGGCTGATCGGTCCGGCGCGCTTCATTCCGCTGGCGGAAGACATCGGACTGATCCGTTCCCTCGGCGAGTGGGTGTTGCGCACCGCCTGCACCCTGGCCCGCCGCTGGCAGCGGGCCGGCTTCGGCGATCTGCCGGTGGCGGTCAATATTTCGGGGCACCAGATTCGCGAACCCGACTTCATCGATACCGTCGACCGGATCCTGGCGGAAACCGGTCTGGCCCCCGGGTTGCTGGAGCTGGAGATGACCGAGAGCGTGCTGATGGAGTTCAACGAGGGGGTGCTCGAAGCCCTGACCGATCTCAAGGTCCGGGGCATCCGGCTGGCGATCGACGATTTCGGCACGGGCTACTCGTCCCTGAACTATCTGAAGAATTTTCCCTTCGACCGGATCAAGATCGCCCAGAGTTTCGTGCGCGACATCCCCGCCGACCGGGATGACTGCGCCATCATCGAAACGATCATCGCCATGGCCCGCAACCTCAACCTGGAGGTGATCGCCGAAGGGGTCGAGCATCTCTCCCAGGTCGATTTTCTCGCCGCGCGCACCTGTTTCCTCATGCAGGGTTTCTATTTCTCCCGCCCGATTCCCGCCGCCGAGTTTGAAAAACTGCTTGCGGCCGGCTTCGGCAAGCCGGGAGTCTGCCTCTTTTCCGGCGAGTTGTCCTGACCCGCACCGGCTTCTCCTCTCTTTCTCCCCCCACATCCCCCGCGATTGACAACCCACGGCCTTCGGCTAACCTTTAGACTATGAAGCGATTTCAGAGGGTTATCGGGCTTTTCTGGGTTTTTCTCGCCGCTCTCGCCGTGGTTGCTCCGGCATTTGCGAGCGCACCGGACGGCGATTCTGTCGGCGATCACATCAACGTCGTGCAGATTTCCGACGTGATCAATCCGGTGGTGGCCCGGTTCATCGAGGCTGAGATCGAGCGCACCAACCGGGAGGGCATGCGGGCGTTTCTGCTTGAACTCGATACCCCCGGCGGGCTCGACACCGCCATGCGCCAGATTATCCAGTCGATTCTCCATTCCCGGGCACCGGTCATCGTCTACGTCTCTCCCCCCGGCGCGCGGGCCGCTTCGGCCGGGGCGCTGATCACCCTGGCCGCCGATTTCGCCGCCATGGCGCCGGGCACCAACCTGGGGGCCGCGACTCCGGTTTCCATCGGGCCAGGCGGCAGCGGCGGCGAGCAGGACAAGACGATGATGACCAAGGTCATGAACGACGCCGTCGCCTATGCCCGCAGCCTCGCCCAGCAGCGCGGCCGCAACCAGGAATGGGCGGAGAAGATCATCCGCGAAGGGGTGTCGACCCCGGCGCAGGAAGCGGTGGAGTTGCAGGTCGTCGATTTCATCGCCGAGGACGAAGAAGATCTTCTGGCCAAGCTCGAAGGGCGCCGTTACCTGCGCGGCGGCAAGGCGCTGGTGTTCGCCGGCGAGGGCGCAACCCTGGTCCGCTCGGAGATGAACTGGCGGCAGCGGATTCTGACGGCGATCAGCAACCCGAATGTCGCCTATCTGCTGCTGATGCTCGGGTTTCTCGGCATCTTTTTCGAACTGTCCCAGCCCGGGGTGATTCTGCCGGGGGTGATCGGCGCTGTGGCCTTGCTGCTGGCCTTTTTCGGCCTGCAGACCCTGCCGGTGAATTACGTCGGTGTATTGCTGATCGTCATGGCGCTGGTCCTGTTCATCCTCGAGATCAAGGTGCAGTCCTACGGCATGCTCACCGTGGGCGGAATCCTCTCCATGGCCTTGGGCTCGCTGATGCTGATCGACACCTCCCAGCCCTATCTGCAGATTTCGCGGGCGGTGATCTTCGCCACGGTGGCGGTGAGCGCGGGATTCTTCGTGCTGATCGTCTATTTCGTCGCGCGCACCCAGCGCTCGCGGGTCGTTTCCGGTCAGGAGGGGATGGCCGGTGAGGTGGGTTCCGCGGTCACCGACCTCAACCCCGAAGGACGGATTTTCGTTCATGGCGAATACTGGAATGCCGTCGCCGCCGAACCGATTGCAATGGGTGATCGGATCGAAGTGGTCAAAATGCTCGACGGCATGCGCCTTGAGGTTCGCAAAGCCGCGCCCGGGCCGCACGCGACGCTCGACGAGACCCCGTCGGATTTCTTCTGACGCGGTGAAACCCATAAACGGAGGTTGACCCATGGGACTGCCGATCAGTGTTTTCTGGATCGTGATCTTCGCGCTGCTGGTCATCATTATTGTCAGCGCAGTCAAAATTCTCTTCGAGTACGAGCGCGGCGTGGTTTTCCGGCTCGGACGCTTTTCCGCCGTCAAGGGACCGGGGCTGCGCTTCATCATTCCCGGCATCGACCGTATGGTCAAGATCAGCCTGCGCACCGTGGCGATGGATGTGCCGCCGCAGGACGTGATCACCAAGGACAACGTTTCGATCAAGGTCAACGCGGTCCTTTACTTTCGCGTGGTCAACCCCGACAAGGCCCTGATCGAGGTGGAGAACTACCTCTACGCCACCAGCCAGTTGGCCCAGACCTCCCTGCGCAGCGTGCTCGGTCAGTCGGAGCTCGATGAATTGCTGGCGCGCCGCGATCGCATCAACCAGCACCTGCAGGAGATTCTCGATCGCCAGACCGACCCCTGGGGGGTCAAGATCAGCAACGTTGAGATCAAGCACGTCGATCTGCCCGCCGAAATGCAGCGGGCGATGGCCCGCCAGGCCGAAGCCGAACGTGAGCGGCGCTCCAAGGTCATTCATGCCGAAGGGGAATTTCAGGCGTCGCAAAAACTGGCGGAGGCGGCCAAGATTATTTCCTCCGAAACCGGGGCGCTGCAGCTGCGCTTTCTGCAAACTCTGACCGAGGTTTCGGCGGAGAAGAATTCGACCATCATCTTTCCCGTCCCCCTCGATCTGCTCAGGCCTTTTCTGGAGCGCTCAGAGAAGAAATAAGGCCTCAGTGGTGCGCAAGCCCCGGACGCGGGGGGCGAGGAGGCGTGCTTCGCGCAGGCGCCTCTTTTTTTTGGCGACGGGCCCGGGAAAAATGCATTTTCTCTATCTGGTAATTGATGCGAGGAGGGTAAAATTCCGACCTGTGATTTCAATGGTTTGCATGCTAAAACAATATTTTATCTTGACACCATCCGGGCCCTTTGCTTAGATGGCAAGGCCGTGAATTTTGGCGCGTAAGTTTATAGAATTGCTAAAAAATTTAAGCGAAATTAAAAAGTGTAGAATTTCTTTTCTTGTTTTATTTTCACGATCGGCCGGTGCGTACGGGGATGCCGGCAGGAGGAGGTTTAATGGCGGTAAAAAAGTTTAAAAAGATCATGGCGGCCAACCGGGGAGAGATTGCGATCCGCATCTTTCGCGCCTGTACTGAACTGGGGATCAAGACCGTCGCGATCTACTCGGAAGAGGACAAAATCTCTCTCCACCGCTACAAGGCCGACGAGGCCTACCTGATCGGCAAGGGCAAGGGGCCGATCGACGCGTATCTGGCCATCGACGAAATCATCGATCTGGCGCGCAAGAAAGAAGTCGACGCGATTCACCCCGGCTACGGTTTTCTCTCCGAAAATCCCGAATTCGCCGAGGCCTGCGAACGGGCCGGGATCACCTTCATCGGCCCGACCCCTGAAATTCAACGCCGGCTCGGCGACAAGGTTTCGGCCCGCCACGTGGCGATTGCCGCCGGAGTGCCGGTGGTGCCCGGCACCGAAAATCCCGTCTCGACCGAGGAGGAGGCGCTGATTTTCGCCAAGGAATCCGGTTACCCGATCATGGTCAAGGCGGCCGCCGGCGGCGGCGGGCGCGGCATGCGGGTGGCGCGCAACCAGAAGGAACTGCTCGAGGGGCTCAAGTCGGCCGCCTCGGAAGCCCAGGCCGCCTTCGGCAACCCTTCGGTCTTTCTGGAAAAATTCATCGAGAAACCGAAGCATATCGAGGTGCAGATTCTCGGCGACAAGCACGGCAACATCTACCACTTTTTCGAGCGCGACTGCTCGATTCAGCGCCGCCATCAGAAGGTGATCGAGATCGCCCCCTCGCTCGGCCTGACGGAAGGTACCCGCCAGGCCATCTGCGCGGCGGCGATGAAAATCGCCCGGGCGGTCGACTATGTCAATGCCGGCACCGTCGAGTTTCTCCTCGACCAGAGCGGCGATTTCTATTTCATCGAAACCAACCCGCGCATTCAGGTCGAGCACACCGTGACCGAGATGGTGACGGCGCGCAACCTGGTGCAGATGCAGATTCACGTGGCCGCAGGCTATAAGCTGACCGATCCGGAAATCGGCATCGCCAGCCAGGAGGACATCGAGCTGCGCGGCTATGCGATCCAGTGCCGGGTGACCACCGAAGATCCGCAGAACGCCTTCGCCCCCGATTTCGGCACGATCAAGGTCTACCGCACCGCTGCCGGCTTCGGCGTACGGCTCGATGCCGGCCAGGGTTACGCCGGGGCCCAGGTCACCCCCCATTACGACTCGATGCTGACCAAGATCACCACCTTCGGACGCTCCTTTCCCGATGCGGCCCGCACCATGCACCGGGCGCTGCAGGAATTCCGCATCCGCGGGGTGAAAACCAACATCGGCTTTCTCGAAAAAGTCATCACCCACCCGACCTTTCTGGCCGGCAAGTGCGACACCTCCTTTATCGACAGCCATCCCGAGCTGTTCCAGTTCAAGGTCAAGAAGGACCGGGCCAACAAGCTGCTGCGCTTTATCGGGCACACCACCGTCAACGGCTATCCCGGCATCGTGCCGGAGAAGGCCCTGCGTTTCCGTGATCTGCGCGAGGCGGTCATTCCCGAGATTCACTACGATACCCCCCGGCCCCGGGGCACCCGCGACATCCTGCGGGAAAAGGGGCCGGACGGGCTGGCCCAGTGGGCTCTTAAGCAAAAGAAGCTGCTCATCACCGACACCACCATGCGCGATGCCCACCAGTCGCTGATGGCGACCCGCTTTCGCACCTTCGATCTTGAGCGCATTGCCGAAGCGACCAGCGTTTTCGGCGGCGGCCTGTTCTCCCTCGAAATGTGGGGCGGCGCCACCTTCGACGTGTCGATGCGCTTTCTCAAGGAAGACCCCTGGGAGCGGCTCGACCGGCTGCGGGCGCAGATTCCCAATATTCTCTTCCAGATGCTGCTGCGCGGCTCCAATGCGGTCGGCTACACCAACTATCCCGACAACGTGGTGCAGGAGTTCGTGGCCAAGGCCGCGGCCGGGGGCATCGACGTTTTCCGCATCTTCGACTCGCTCAACTGGACCAAGGGGATGCAGGTGGCGATGGAGGCGGTTCGCAAGAACGGCGCGGTGTGCGAGGCCTCCATGTGCTACACCGGCGATATCCTCGATCCCAAGCGCGACAAATACCCCCTCAAATACTACGTCGAGCTGGCCAAAGAACTCGAGAAGATGGGCGCGCACATCCTCGCCATCAAGGACATGGCCGGCCTGCTCAAACCCTTTGCCGCCGAAAAGCTGATCAAGACCCTCAAGCAGGAGATCGGTATTCCGATTCATCTGCATACCCATGACACCTCGAGCAACGGCGGCGCCATGCTGCTGATGGCCGCTCAGGCCGGGGTCGATATCGTCGATACGGCGCTCTCCTCGGTGTCCGGGCTCACCGCCCAGCCCAACATGAACGCACTTCTCGCCGGTCTGGAAGGAACCATCTGGGATCCCAAGCTCGACCAAAATGGCCTGCAGCAGCTGGCCAACTACTGGGAGACGGTGCGCACCTACTATGCCCCCTTCGAATCGGAACTGCGCAGCGGCACCGCTCAGGTCTACGAACACGAGATTCCCGGCGGCCAGTACTCCAACTACAAGCCCCAGGTCGAGGGGCTCGGTCTCGGCCATCGCTGGGAGGAGTGCAAGGAGATGTACCGCAAGGTCAACGACATGTTCGGCGACGTGATCAAGGTCACCCCTTCGTCGAAGATCGTCGGCGACATGGCGATGTTCATGGTGCAGAACAACCTGGAGCCGGCGGATGTCTTCGAGCGCGGCCACGAGCTGACCTTTCCCCAGGGGGTGGTCGATTTCTTCAAGGGGATGATCGGGCAGCCGGTCGGCGGCTTTCCCCCCGAATTGCAGAAGATCATCCTCAAGGACGAAAAGCCGCTTACCTGCCGCCCCGGCGAACTGCTTGAGCCGGTCGATTTCGCTGCGAAGAAAGCCGAACTCGAGAACAAGGTCGGCCATCCGGTCAAAGACCGCGACGTCCTTTCGGCGGTGCTCTATCCCGGAGTGTGGGAGGAGTTCGATCGCCACCGCGAGGAATACGGCGATACCTCGGTGTTGCCGACGCCGGTCTTCTTCTACGGGTTCGAACTCGGCGACGAGCTCAATATCGACATCGAGCCCGGCAAGACGCTGATCACCCGGCTCAATGCCGTGGGCAGCCTGCAGAAAGACGGCACCCGCAACATTTATTTCGAGCTCAACGGCGAACCCCGTCAGGTGACCGTGCAGGATCTTTCGGTGGAGAGCGAAGAAGCCGCCCATCGCAAGGCGGAAAAAGGAAATCCCAAGGAGGTGGGGGCACCCATGCCGGGCAAGGTCTTCAAACTGCTGGTCAAGCCGGGCGATGAGGTCAAGGCGGGCGACACCCTGCTCACCACCGAGGCGATGAAGATGGAGACCAACATCAAGGCCCAGATCGACGGCAAGGTTCTCGAAATCCTCTTCAAGGAAGGCGGTCAGGTGCAGCAGAACGACCTGCTGGTGGTGTTCGAATAGGGCCCCGCTGGCCAGTGCTTTTCATCGTTGCAAAAAAAGACCGGGCCCCAGGGTCCGGTCTTTTTTTGTCAGCGCCGGAGTTGTTTTCAACCAGCGGTGGTTATGCTAGGCTTGCGCCCAGAGGCTCAGGAGGAAAACGATGTCCGTTTTGCGGTTTTTGGTAATGGTTTTTGCCCTGGTGCTGGTGCCGGCCCCGTCGGCTCCCGCTGTGGAAAATGAATCGGCCCTGACCCAGCGCGACTGGATGATGAATCTCGTTGACGGCCTCGGCTGGTCCTTTGGCCTTCCCGACGAACCCGAAGACAAAGACTACCTGGCTATCCTTTCCGGCCGGCGCACCTTTCGCATCGAGGCCGAAGACGCTAAGCAGCCCGGCGATCATGTGGCGGTCAAGGCCTTCAAAAATTTCGGTGTTTTCAGCGGCAGCGGCTGGGTGAGCGGCGTGGCGACTCCGACCACCGCCCGCCTGCGCTTTCTCCTGCCTCTGGGCGGTACCTACCAGGTCTTTGCCGCCTTGCGCCTGCCCGGGCATCGCATCACCCTGGCCGGTCGCGAAATTGAAAGCTCGGGGGAATCGATGTTCACCCGGGTCGAGCTGGGTGAATGGCGTCTCGACGCGGGCATGCAGGAACTCAAGATCGTTCTGCCGCCCAACGGGGCGATCGATTATCTCGAGTTGCGCGCGCCCGATTTTGCCGCCATCGCCCCCCGCGGCGGATGGCGGCCGGACGAGCCCCTGGGTTGGGATGATCTGGCGGTAACGTCGGTTCGGCTACTCGGCATCGAGGGGCTTTTGCCCCAAGCTTCGGTGGACATGCGCTTCGAGGCGGAAAACGCGCTGCAGAAGGGGAGCGCGACCGTGGCGAAAACCCGCTATCTGGGAATCCCGAGCGGCGATCGCTGGGTGCGGGCCGGAACCGGCGCGGCCGAGGTTGCATTCTCCTTCACCATCGGTCTGCCTGCGGTCTATCGCGTCACCCTGGCCGGCACCGGAACTCAGCCGGCGCCGGTGCGGATCGATGACGCTCCTCCGATGACGGTGACCTGGCCCCAATTTCTCGACCCGGCGGTTGCCGGCACTCTTTTTCTCGATCGCGGCCGGCATACCCTGCGGGTCACCCTGGCACCCGGTGCCGGCCTCGATTTCGTTCACCTTAAGGCGTTGCGTTCAGGCCCCGGCGATTATCTGCGACTGGCCGGTCTCGATTCGGTGGGCCAGGTTCCCGTTGCGGACGATATCGACCGCCTTCTCGGCCTTCTGGCCGGCATCGGCGCAGTCCGCTGATCTCCGGCCATGGGGGTTCTGCCGTGGCTTCTGGCCCTGTGTTGCGGCATCGCTCTTGCCCCTTTCGGGTCTTATTTCCCCTGGTTTCAGCTTCTGCCGCCGGGCTTTGCCCTGGCGGTTTTTTGCGCCCGGGGCCGAAAGATGTCCGAGGCCGCTGCCGTCTTTGCGTTCTTTTTTTCCTTGGGCTACCTGCTCTGTACCCTTGCCCAGAATCCTCCGGGTGCTCCCGACCACGTCCTGCGCTGGGCCGATGGGGATGCGGTCGCCGTGGAAGGCGAGGTGATCGCAGTGGCGCGCCGCGGCACCGGCGGTGGGAACATCGATCTGAACTGCGAACGACTGTGGCTCGAAGGGCAGGGGCGGGGGGTACGCGGCGTGCTGCGCCTCTATCACCAGGGGGGCCAGGAGGAGGTGCTACCCGGCGATCGGCTACGCTTTCGCGCCCGCCTGCGCCGGCCTCGGAATTTCGGGACTCCGGGGGAATTCGATTTCGCCCGCTATCTGGCTGCGCGCGACATCTGGGTGACCGCTTTCGCACCCTCTTTGGACGAGGTCGCCATCCTGCCGGGTTCGCCGGGGTGGTCACCGCGCACTCTGGTGGGGCGTCTGCGTCACCGCGTGGCGCAGGAATTGGACGCGGTTCTTCCCCCGGACACCAGCGCTTTGATGGCTTCTTTGCTCATCGGCGACAAGGGCAGGCTGAGCCCTGCGCAGAGAGAGGTTTTGGCCGCCGGGGGCATTTCCCACCTCTTTTCGATTTCGGGGCTGCATCTCGGGCTGATCGCCTTTTACGCCTACCACCTCCTGCTCGTCTTCTGGCGGCGCAGCGAACGCCTGCTGCTCAATTACCCACCCCGGCGTTTTTTGCCGCTGGCCGTCATTCCGGTGCTTCTGGCCTATCTTCTTCTTACCGGCGAGGCACTGCCCACCCGCCGGGCTTTTTTCATGGCGGTGGCAGGTGCCCTGCTGTGGCTCGGTTCACGCCGCAGCGCACCCCTGCATCTGGTCGCCAGCGCCGCTTTTCTTTTTCTGCTGGCCGAGCCGCTGCTCCTGTTCGAGGCCTCCTTTCAGCTCTCATTCGCCGGGGTCGTCGGCATCGTGCTGCTGGTGCCGCGCTGGTCGGGGTTGGTTCCCCGCCGGCCGGCGGTTTTGCGCTGGCTGCTGCTGCTGGCGCTGACCACCCTGGCCGCAACCCTGGCGACTTTGCCGCTGACCCTGCTCCATTTTCACACCGTCGCCCCCGCGGGCCTGGTGGCCAACCTGGCGGCGGTTCCCGTCGTCGGTCTGGTGGCGGTTCCCCTGGGCCTGGCAGCGCTGGCGCTGATACCCGTTTGGGGGGCAGCCGCAGGGGCGTTGCTCGGTCTGGTGGGCACGGCGGTGCAGGCGGTTTTCTCCGGGGTGCGCTGGCTGACCGAGGTTCCGGCCCTGGCGGGGAGAACTCTGTTTCTCACGCCCGTCGAGCTGGCGGTGATCGCTTTGCTGATTATGATCATTTTCCTCCCCGGTTGGTCGAAAAAACAGCTATGGCGGCGCGGCGGGGCACTGCTCTTGGGCGGACTGGTTCTCCTTCTTCCCCGACCCCCGTCTGAAAATCTGACGGTCACGGCACTGAGTGTCGGTCAGGGCGATTCGTTCCTGCTCAGTTTGGGCCGCGACCGTCATATCCTGATCGATGGCGGCGGACTGTACAGTGACACCTTCGACGTGGGGGAGCGCCTGGTCGCACCGGCGCTGGGGCATCTCGGGGTCAAAAGACTCGAGGCGGTGGTCCTGACCCACGACCATCCCGATCACCGCAAGGGCCTGCCGTATATTCTCGAGAATTTCCCCGTCGGCGAATTCTGGATCTCAGATTTCCCGCCCCGACATTCCTTCGATTTCACTCGCAGGCCCTCGGCAAATAGCGGCATGTCGATCCGTCATTTCGAGGCGGGGTGGACCGTTTTTGAGGAAGGCTCCCCCTGGACCCTGGCGGTATTTCAGCCCCAGGGCGCAGATCTGCAGGAAAATGATCGCTCACTGGTGGTTTTCGCCGGTCTCGGCGAGGAGGGAGTCCTGCTGACCGGTGACCTGGAAAAAAAAGGTGTCAACGATCTGCTCTTGCACCCGCCCGTCGGACGGATATCCTTGCTGAAGCTGCCTCACCACGGCAGCGCCCACGCTTTTGCCGGACGACTGATGGACCGGTATGAGCCGCAGGCGGCCTTCGTATCGTCGGGGCGCAACAATCCCCACGGTCTTCCGGCCCCAGGGGTGGTCGATGAACTGCAACGGCGGGGCATTCCCTTGTGGCGAACCGACGAGCAGGGCAGCTTGCGCTTCGTAACCTCGGGAAATCGCTGGACGATTCAAGTCTGGCGTCAGGGTCGGTTTCAATGAGCTGGTGGCCTGGTTTTTGCTATAATAAAGAGGTTCCGTCCTATTCTGGAGCCAGCGCCCATGAAAACCCCAACCATCCTGGTTGTTGACGACGAATTGTTCTTCCGGCAGCTCTTTGCCGACCTTTTGGAGCAGGAAGGCTTCCAGGTCGAAGGGGTCGACTCGGGCAGCGTGGCGATCGAGCGGGTGCGGCGCGGCGGGATCGACCTGGTTCTCACCGACATGGTGATGCCCGGCTTCAGCGGCCTCGAGGTCCTGCGGGCCTGCCGCGCCGTGGAGAACCCTCCCGAAGTCATCCTGGTCACCGGACACGCCACCCTCGAATCGGCCATCGAGGCGCTGAAGGCGGGAGCCCGCGACTATATCATCAAGCCCTTCAATCCCGACGAGCTGAGCCATCTGGTGCGCACCTGCCTGGAGCAGCGGCGCCTGCTCGACGAAAACCAGCACCTCAAGGATCAACTGCGCATCTTTCAGGTCGGGCAGAGCCTGGCGGCCACCATCGATCTCGATCACCTCCTTGAACAATCGGTTACCCTCGTTCTGCGGGAAATGAGCAGTCTCCGCGGCTTTGCTTTTCTGCGCCGCAAGGAAGATGACCCGCAGCTCTTCACTCTACAGGGAATGGCGGAGGAGCCGTGCCGGAACCTGGCCCGCAAGCTGCTTGCTTTTCTATCCTGCAACGAGGAACTTCTCCTGCTCGCGGGAGCGGTCGCCCAACGGCTCGGCGCCGAAGAGGCGCTGCTGGTTCATCCTCTGTGCTGTCAGGGCAATCTGGAGGGGGGGCTGGTCTTTGTGCCGCCGGCAGCGGGGGATTTTTCCCGGGAACGGGTGCGGTTTCTTTGCCGGCAGGCCGGGCTCGGGTTCGAAAACGCCTTTCGCTACCGGGGCGCCCGCGACCTCATGTACACCGACGATCTCACCGGGCTCTACAATCACCGTTATCTGCAGATCGTCCTGGAGCAGGAATTGCGCCGCTCGGCCCGCTACGGGCTGGAGTTTGCCGTGGTTTTCATCGATCTCGACCGGTTCAAGGACATCAATGACCGCTACGGTCACCTGGTCGGTAGCTCGATGCTCAAGGAAACCGGAAAGATTCTCGCCAGGTGTGTGCGCGATGCCGATATCCTGTTTCGCTTCGGCGGCGATGAATTCACCGCCCTGCTGGTCGAAACCGATAACAGCGGGGCCGAAGTCGTGGCCGAGCGTATCCGGCGCTCTATCGAAAACAATCGCTTTCTGGCCGACGAAGGAGTCAACGCCCGCCTCACCGCGACCATCGGCTATTCGATCTTCCCCGGTGATTCCGAAGACAAGATCGACCTTCTCAACCTCGCCGACCAGGCCATGTACTGGGGCAAGAAACTGCGCAACGTGGTGCGCAGCGTCCGTGAAATTCCCAAAAAATGAAAATTGCCTGCCTTTTATTGTTCATGGTTCTCGTCGGCCCCACGGCAGTCCGGGCGGGGGAGGAGGGACGCCTGCCGGTTGCCGGCCGCATCGAACGGTTGCAGCAGGCCCTTGCGGTCGACCCCGACAACCACCAGCTGCACTACCGCCTGGGAGTCAGCCTGCTGATGGCCGATCGCACCGCGGAGGCGATCTCCCATCTGGTTGCCGCCTATCCCCTGCACAGCGCATCTCCCGAGGTCAATTTCAATCTCGCCCTGGCCTATGAACGCAGCGGCGAGCTCGAAAGCGCCCTGATCTATCTCGAGCAGGCCGAACGCAGCGGCGCACTGGCGCAGCCCGAGCTCTATCCCCTGGCGGGGTTGTACTTCAACCTCGCGCTGGCCCAGATACAGCGCGGACAGGCCGAGGAGGCGCTGCCCCTGTTGGAAAAAGTGCTGTCCCTGGCGCCGCAAAATGTCGAGGCCCGTCGCCTTTGGGCCGACCTTCGTGCCCGGCGCGGTGACTGGCAGGCCGCGGTGACCGGATTCGAAGAGGTGCTCGCCGCCGCTCCCGGCGACCAGGAGGCGCGTCGTTACCTGCACGCCCTTTACCTGAACCGGGGTCTCGAGTCTTTGCAGCAGAGCCGGCGGGCTTCGGCCCAGGCCCTGTTCGAGCAGGCCCTGGCGGTTGTCTCCGGCGATCCCCTGGCCCTTTACTATCTGGCCTTTCTCGATTACCAGGCCCGTCGCTATGCACTGGCGGGCAAGCGGGCGAGCGAGGCTTATCCTGGTCTCTCCCCGGAACTGCGGGGCAGCGCCGGCGAACTGGTGGCCCGCTGTGCGGAACGTCTGCGCCAGGGGGGAGATGCCGCGGCCGCCATTTCTCTGCTGCGCCCTCTGCTGGCGCAGCCCGCGCCTTCCCTTGAGGTGCTGGTGACCGCGGGGGAGGCTTTCTCGGCCCTGGACCAACCAGCCGAGGCGCGCGCCGTTTGCCAGAAGATTCTGGAGAATAATCCGGCTCATGGGTTTGCCCTGAATTGCCTCGAACGCAGCGAGGAGCGCCTGGTGGAAAAACTTTTCAAGCAGGGCCAGGAGAGTCTGGCGCGGGGAGAGTTGGCCCAGGCGCGGCAGCACCTGGCCGACCTGCGTGGACTCATCAATGGGGATGGGCGCCTGCCGACCCTCGCCGAGGAGATCGACGCGGCGGCGGCCATCCGTGCCGGGGAGATCACTTCGCTGCTGGCCGGGGCGGAAGCCGCCCGCGGGGCGGAGGCGTTTGCTTCGGCGCGCGAGAAACTCGAGCGGGTGCTGATCCTTGACCCCGGCCACTCGGAGGCGGCTGCCGCTCTCGAACAATTGGACGCGCAGGTGCAGAAGCGGTTCGACTTCGATCTGCGGCGGGGACAGGAGGCGCTCGCCGCGGGAATGTGGGCTGAGGCGAGGGCACATTTTGCCACCGCCCTGGGGCTGTCTCCCGGGGAGTCCACCGCCCTGGCCGGAATCGAAGAGGCGAACCGCAGCGAGCAGGCCGCCCGCGCCGGGCTTGTGAGCCGTGCCCGGAGGCTGCTGGATGGCGACGACGGAGCGGGAGCGCGGCGCCTGCTTGAACAGCACCCGGAAATTGCCCGAACGCCGGAAGTACGGGAACTCTTCGCTGCCATCGATCGGCGCCAGAAAGAGCGGGTGAGTTCCTTGATGGCTGCTGCCGGCAAGGCGATCGCGACGAACGAATTCGACCAAGCGCGCAGGCTCCTGGAAAAAACTCTGACCATTGCCCCCGGCCATCCCGAAGCCCTGAGCGCACTGGCGCGCCTCGAGGAGGCGCGGGGAGCGCAGGTCGCAAGTCTCCTGGCCGCCGCCCGGGATGCCCTGGAAAAGAGCGACTTCGCCGCCGCTCTGCAGCGCTATCGTGAGATTCTGGCTCTCGCGCCCGGTCACCGGGAGGCGTTATCGGGAATCGAACGGGGCCGCGAGCTGCTGACGCAACGCCTCGAAACCCTTCTGGCTGCGGCCGAATCGGACTTGGCAGCCGGGCGCTGGCCGCAGGCCGGGGAGAGTATCGATCAGCTCCTCGATCTCGATCCCTATCACCGCGGGGGGCGCGCCCTGGAAGCCCGCCTGGCAAAACTCCAGGAAGATGGCGCGACGCCGGCGGACAGTGAACGCCTTTATCTGGAGGGGATCGAGCTCTACACTTCGGGGCGTTACCAGCAGGCGGTCAACGCCTGGGAGAAAGTTCTGCTGCTCATTCCCGCTCACGAGCAGGCTCGGCGCAACATCGAGCGCGCCCGGCTCAAACTGCGCCAGCTCGAGGAGCGTCGCGATGGCTAGGATGCGTTTCCGGCTGCGCAGCAAATTCACCCTGCTGCTGGCCCTGTTCAGCAGCCTGATGCTGACGGGGGCTTCGGTTCTGCTCGAATTCGACATGCGCCAGGCGCTGGTGCGGGAGAGCATCGACAAAGGGCTCGGAGTGGCGCGCGGCATCGCCTTGAACGTGGAAGATCCGCTGCTCACCGGCGACGATATCGCCCTGTTTTCCGCCGTGGCCAACGCGGTACGCGCCCCCGGTATCGAATATGCCCTGATCGTCGACGAGCAGGGGATGATCAAGGCCGCCGACCAGGTCGAGCGCAGCGGCGACGGCTATCGTCCGGTCTCGGGCGAGATCGTGGTCGAAGGCGAGAGCTACAAGGTGACCCGCCCGGCGGGAGCAGAGCGGGCGGTTCTCGACCTGCAGGTGACGATCACGACTCTGGCGGAAAATCCCCTGCCCCTGGGCGAGATTCATCTCGGCCTGTCGGAGGAGGTTATCCACCGGGCGATCGCGGCCATGCGCTGGCGCATGGCCGCGGTGGCGCTGGTGGCGGCCGCGGTCGGGGGGCTTCTGGCTTTCTTTCTGGCCAGTTTCGTGGTGCAGCCGATTCAGGCCCTGGTGCAGGGGGTGCGCGGCATCGGCGCGGGCAACCTGGAACAGCGCATCGAGTTGAGGCGCAATGACGAATTGGGCGAACTGACCACCGCTTTCAACGACATGGCCGACAGTCTGCGCGAAAAGGAATACATCCGCAGCACTTTCGAGCGCTATGTCAGCCGGCCCTTAGCCAAGCGGATTCTGGCGCAGCGCGACGAGCTGCAGCTGGGGGGCGAGGAGCGCGAGGTCACTATCCTTTTCTCCGACATCCGCCGCTTCACCAACATGGCCGAAGGCATGCCCCCGGCGCGGGTGGTGGCGCTGCTCAACGAATATTTCTCCCGCATGATCGGCATCATCACCGCCCACGAGGGAATGGTCGACAAGTTCATGGGCGATGCGGTCATGGCCCTGTTCGGGGCCCCGGTCCATCTGGGCGACGAAGCGCTGCGCTCGGTGCGCTGCGCCCTCGAAATGCAGGCGGCGCTGCGCGAGATCAACCAGGCGCGAGAGGCGGCGGGGGAGCCCCCTTTCGCGGTCGGCATCGGGATCAATACCGGCCCGGTCGTGGCCGGCAACATCGGGTCGCAGGACCGCATGGAGTACACCGTCATCGGCGACAACGTCAATATCGCGGCGCGCCTGCAGGGGATCGCCAAAGCGGGCGAGATTCTGGTTTCGGAAAGCACCTACCGGGCGATTCGCGAGCGGGTCGTGGCGACTGCGCTCGCGCCGGTGGCGCTCAAGGGGAAAAGTTCGCCCCTGCCGGTTTATCGCATTGACGGGCTGTGTGAGGACGGGGTAAAAAAGGCACGGCCCGCGCTGAGCGGCGGGCGATCCGAGAGTCTTTTCCCAGATGAGGTGACGTGAAGTGAGTATCACAGGCATCAAAGGCATGAACGACATCCTGCCCGGCGACGTCGAAACCTGGCAGCTTCTCGAAGCGGCCGCCCGCCGGGTTTTTTCGTTGCACGGGTTTTGCGAAATCCGCGTTCCGGTGGTGGAGAAGACCGAGCTTTTCTGCCGCTCCATCGGCGAGGCGACCGATATCGTCGAGAAGGAGATGTACACCTTCGTGGACAAGGGCGGCACCTCGCTGACCCTGCGCCCCGAGGGGACCGCCTCGGTCATGCGAGCCCTGATCGAGCACAAGCTCTACGCCCAGGATCCCGTGGCGAAGCTGTTTTACCTGGGGCCGATGTTTCGCTACGAGCGACCGCAGAAAGGACGCTACCGCCAGTTTCACCAGATCGGGGTCGAAGCGGTGGGGGTGGACGATCCCAAAATCGACGCCCAGATTCTCGCCATGCTCGAGCAGTTTTTCACCGAGATCGGCCTGACCGATCTCGAGCTGCAGGTCAATTCTCTCGGCTGCCCCGAATGCCGTCCCGCCTACCGGGAAAAGCTCGTGGCGTTTCTGGAGGAGCGGCTCGCGGTTCTCTGCGCCGACTGCCAGCGCCGCTACCGCACCAACCCGCTGCGGGTGCTCGACTGCAAGGTTCCCGGCTGCCGCGAGGCGACCGTTGACGCGCCGGCCATGCTCGACCATCTCTGCGGCGGGTGCAGCGCGCACTTTTCCGCGGTGCGCGGCCATCTCGACGATCTCGGCACCGCCTATGTCGTCAACAAGCGCATGGTGCGAGGCCTCGATTATTATACCAAGACCACCTTCGAACTGGTGACCCGGAACCTCGGCGCGCAGAATGCGGTGGCCGCAGGGGGGCGCTACGACGGTCTGGTGAAGGATCTGGGCGGTCCGGCGCTCCCCGGCATCGGGTTTGCCATGGGGGTCGAGCGCCTGTTTCTGCTCATGGGCGAGAACCGCCCGGCGCCAGCCCGGACCGATATCTTCCTTGCCGCCCTGGGCGAGGAGGCCCAGCGCCGAACCTTTGTGCTCATGCACCAGCTGCAGCGCCAGGGGCTGCGCGCCGAAATCGAATACCAGGGCAAAAGCCTCAAGGCCCAGATGCGGCGGGCCGACAAGCTCGGGGCCCGGCTGGTGCTGATTCTCGGTGAAGACGAACTGGCGCGGGGCGTGGGGCAGTTGCGCGACATGGCCGACAGCTCCCAGCAGGAAGTCGCTCTCAGCGACCTTTTCCGCCAGGTCTGCGAGCGCCTCGGGCGACCCGCGGCGCTCGGGGAACATTCTTGAGATTTTTTTCGGCGGTTTGTATAATCCACCATTCTGCCCAGCTTCTCAGCGGGTAAACCGGATACGACAGGGAGGGTACACTCTTGAACGACATTCTTGGCGATTGGAAACGGACGCACTACTGCGGGCAGCTCACAGCGCAGCACATCGGGTCGGAAGTCTGCCTGATGGGGTGGGTGCAACGCCGGCGCGACCACGGCGGACTGATCTTCATCGACCTTCGCGACCGCGAGGGAATCGTGCAGCTCGCCCTCGATCCCGATCGCGACCCCGAAGCGCACCAGAAGGCCGACAAGGTGCGCGGCGAGTACGTGATTGCCGTGCGCGGTCACGTCTCTCCTCGACCGGAAGGGACAGTCAATCCGAAAATGAAAACCGGCGAGGTCGAGATCGAAGTGCATGAGCTGCGCGTTCTCAATACCGCCAAGACTCCGCCGTTCATGATCGACGAGTACAGCGATGTAGCTGAAAATACCCGGCTCAAATACCGCTATCTCGATCTGCGCCGGCCGGCCCTGCAGCACAACCTGATGCTGCGCCACCAGGTTACCCGGGTGGTGAGGGAGTATTTTTCCGGGGAAGGCTTTCTCGAGATCGAAACCCCCTTTCTGACCAAGAGCACCCCCGAGGGCGCCCGCGATTACCTGGTGCCGAGCCGCGTCAGCCAGGGGATGTTCTATGCGCTGCCCCAGTCGCCCCAGCTGTTCAAGCAGATCCTGATGGTCTCGGGGTTTGACCGTTATATGCAGATCGTCAAATGCTTTCGCGACGAGGACCTGCGCGCCGACCGGCAACCCGAGTTCACCCAGATCGACTGCGAAATGAGCTTCGTTGACCGCGAGGATGTCATGGCGGTGATGGAGGGGATGATCGCCCGGGTGTTCAAAGAGGCGATCGGAGTCGATGTGGCGCTGCCCATGGCCCGGATGACCTACGCCGAGGTTCTTTCGCGCTACGGGGTGGACAACCCCGATCTGCGCTTCGGCATGGAACTGGTCGAGATCTCCGAGCTGGTGCGCCGCAGCGGCTTCAAGGTTTTTGCCGATGCGGTGCAGTGGGGCGGCATCGTCAAAGCCATGAACGTCAAGGGCGGGGCCTCTCTTTCGCGCAAGGACCTGGACGATCTGACGGAATTCGTTAAAATATACGGGGCCAAGGGGCTTGCCTGGGTCAAGGTCAATCCCGACGGCTGGCAGTCGCCCATCACCAAGTTCTTCACCGAAGAGGAAGTCGGCAAGCTCAACCAGGCGGTTGGTGCCGAAGTGGGCGACCTGATCGTTTTCGTGGCCGATTCATTCAAGGTCGCCAACGAGTCGCTCGGTCGCCTGCGCGGGCATCTCGGCCACAAACTCGGGCTGATCGACAAGGGAACCTATAAGTTCGTCTGGGTGACCGACTTTCCCCTGCTCGAATGGGATGGCGAAACCCGCCGCCATGTGGCGGTGCATCACCCCTTTACCGCGCCCATGGACGAAGACATCCCCCTGCTCGCCACCGAGCCCGGTAAGGCGCGGGCCAAGGCCTACGATCTGGTGCTCAACGGCTCCGAGATCGGCGGGGGGAGCATCCGTATCCACGACCGGGCGGTGCAGAGCAAGATGTTCGAATTGATGGGCATCGAAGAGGAAGAAGCCAAGGTCAAATTCGGATTTCTCCTGGAGGCGCTCGAATACGGAGCGCCGCCCCACGGCGGAATCGCCTTCGGCCTGGATCGCCTGACCATGATTCTGGCCGGCACCGATTCCATCCGCGATGTCATCGCTTTTCCGAAAACCCAGAAAGCGACCTGCCTCATGTCCGAGGCGCCGGGGGAGGTCGATGAAAAGCAACTGCGTGAACTCTCGCTTCGCCAGGCGGTTCGTAGCAAGTAAGTCAGGCATAGCTCCGAGGGGAGGGGGTGGTCACGAGTATGGCCGCCCCTTTTTCTTTTTCTCATGAGTTCGATGGATGCCAGCCGATTGCGGCGCGATATGTTGAGATATTTTCCTCTCCTTCTGATTTTTCTCCTGCTGCTGTCCGGCGGTTGCGCCACGCTGCCGCAAACCGAGCTGCAGGGCGCTCGCAGCGCTGTGGCCAGAGCCTACTCCCTAGGGGCCGACCATCTTGCCACCGATCCCTACCAGTTTGCCTACAAGGCCTTGAAAGAGGGAGAGGAGCAGATGCGCCGGGAGAATTTTTCCGCCGCCCGGGAATCCTTCGCCCGCGCCGAATACTACGCCCGGCGGGCGGTGCGGATGGCGCAGGAGCAGCAAGTCTCCCTCGAGAAGGAATTGATGGAGCGGGAGCGGGCCGAACGCGAAAAAGAGCGCCTGGCGGCTGCCTCGCGCCCCCCGCAGAAGCCCGAACCGTCTCCTCCTCAGGTTCCGGCGCCGGCCCAGGTCCCCCCCAGCCCACCCCCGCCGCCGGCCATCGAGCCGGTCAACCGCTACGATGTCCAGACCGGAGATACCCTCTGGACCATCTCCGCCCGCCCTGAAGTCTATGGCGATCCCTTGCTCTGGCCGCTGCTCTACAAGGCGAACCGCGACCAGATCAAGGACCCCCGCCGCGTCTACCTCGGGCAGACGATCGACGTCCCCCGCGACCTGCCCGAGAAAGAACTTGCGGAAATCCGGGAGCAGGCCCGCCAATCGGAAATTTTCCCGGTCGAAGAAATGTTGAAGAAAACCCCTCATGTCTCGGAAAAGCCGTTTTAAATCGTCGATGTTATTGAGTGGTTAGCGTCACGCCGGAGCCATATTTCCTCTTGACAGGGTCAGACCGTTTGTATACTGTATACACATTTCAGGGCCGGGACAGACAGATGTCAGAGGATGAGATGCGGCGAAAATCGGGCTGGATCGGGCGATGATGCTTCCGATTTCCCCAAGGCCTGATAATGTACGGCTGATTTGCGTTTTTCCGCCTTGTATTCCAACGATGTTTGAATTGCAGCGGCCTGCCGCGGAGAATATCGACTAACGCCCTGTCGGTATGGGCGAAAGCGTTTTGGTTTCGGATGAAGCCTCTGGCGACATTGGCATGAACCCCAAGGAGAGAGAAATGACCACGAAAACATCAAAGATCATTTGGACCGAAATTGATGAAGCTCCTGCGCTGGCAACGTACGCTTTGCTGCCGATCGTTCAGGCCTATCTCAAAGGCTCCGGCATCGACGTCGAGACCCGGGACATCTCCCTTTCCGGTCGAATTATCGCGAACTTTCCCGATCACCTGACCGAGGATCAGAAGATCCCCGATTATCTGGCTGAATTGGGCGAACTCGCCAAGACCCCCGAAGCCAATATCATCAAATTGCCCAACATCAGCGCCTCCATTCCCCAGCTGCAAGCGGCCATCAAAGAACTGAACGCCAAGGGCTACAAGATCCCCGAATATCCCGAAGAGCCCAAAAACGACGCAGAGAAGGCGCTTCAAGAGAGATTCGCCAAGGTTTTGGGCAGTGCCGTGAACCCGGTGCTGCGCGAAGGCAACTCCGACCGCCGGGCGGCCGCTTCGGTGAAGAAGTTCGCTCAGAAAAACCCCCACCGGATGATGAAGCCCTGGCCTTCCGAGTCCAAAACCCGGGTGGCTTACATGTCCGGGGGCGATTTTTTTGAGAACGAAACCTCCGTTACCCTCGACAAGGCGACCGAAACCAAGATCGAATTCGTCGCCGAAGATGGCAGCGTGACGGTCCTGAAAGAGAAGCTTCCGCTGCTGGCCGGGGAAGTTCTCGATTCGACCCACATGGATGTCGCGGCCCTGCGCCAGTTCTATGCCGAGACCATCGAGGAGGCCAAGAAGAAGGACGTTCTTCTTTCTTTGCACCTCAAGGCGACCATGATGAAAATCTCCGACCCGATCATGTTCGGCCACTGTGTCTCCGTTTACTACAAGGATGCCCTTGAAAAACATGCCGGCGTTCTCAAAGAGATTGGCGCCAATCTCAACAACGGCCTCGGCGACGTTATCTCCAAGCTCGGCCGTCTTCCGGCGGATAAAAAAGCCGAAATCGAAGCCGACATCGAGGCCGTTTACCAGGCCCGCCCGGCCCTGGCGATGGTCGACTCCCGCAAGGGCATCACCAACCTGCACGTTCCCAATGACGTCATCGTCGACGCCTCGATGCCGGTGGTGGTGCGCGACGGCGGCAAGATGTGGAATCTGGCCGACGAGCTCCAGGATACCGTGGCCATGATTCCGGACCGCTGCTACGCGACCATGTACCAGACCATCATCGAAGACTGCCAGAAGAACGGTCAGTTCGATCCTGCGACCATGGGGGCCGTCTCCAACGTCGGTCTGATGGCGAAAAAGGCCGAGGAATACGGCTCTCACGACAAGACCTTCACCGCCCCCGGGAAGGGCGCGATCCGGGTGGTGGACGCATCCGGCAAAACCCTGCTCGAACAGAAGGTCGCCAAGGGCGATATCTTCCGCGCTTGCCAGACCAAGGATGTCGCGATCAAGGACTGGGTGAAGCTGGCGGTCTCCCGCGCCAAGGCGTCGGGCTCCCCGGCGATCTTCTGGCTCGATGAAAGGCGCGCTCACGATGCCGAGCTGATCAAAAAGGTCGATACCTATCTGAAAGAGCACGACATGGCCGGGCTCGATATCCGCATCATGAAACCGGTCGACGCCATGAAGTTCTCCTGCGAGAGAGCGCGCAAAGGTCAGGACACCATTTCCGTCACCGGCAACGTTTTGCGTGACTACCTCACCGACCTCTTTCCGATTCTCGAGCTGGGAACCAGCGCCCGCATGCTCTCCATAGTGCCCCTGCTCGCCGGCGGCGGCCTGTTCGAAACCGGTGCCGGCGGCTCCGCACCCAAGCACGTTCAGCAGTTTCTGAAAGAAGGACACCTGCGTTGGGACTCCCTGGGCGAATATTGCGCGCTCGTTCCTTCCTTCGAGCTGATTGCCCAAAACACCGGCAATGCCAAAGCGAACCTGTACGCCGAAACGCTTGACCAGGCCGTTTCCAAGTACCTGGAAAACGCCAAGGCGCCTTCGCGCAAGGTAAACGAGATCGACAATCGCGGGAGCAGTTTCTACCTCGCTCTGTACTGGGCCCAGGCTCTTGCCTCCCAGAACCAGGACGCCGCCGAAAAGGAGCGTTTCGCCAAGATCGCCGCCGAGCTCGCTGCGAACGAAGCCAAGATCAACGAGGAGCTGCTCGCCGCGCAGGGCAAGTCGGTTGATATCGGGGGCTACTATCGCCCCGACGCGGCCAAGACGGCCAGGGAGATGCGCCCCAGTGCCACCTTCAACGCGATCATCGATGCGATCTGATTGCAAAACGGCAAATTCTCAATTACGCCGGGCACTGCCCTGCTCTCGGCGTAACGGCAGATGATTGTTGACGAAAAGCCCGCCTTCTGGCGGGCTTTTCTGTTCGGTGAGGCGGGCAGCGCAGCAGGGAGAGTGGCGAAGCTTTCCCGAGGGGGACAGCCCTCCTGGTGTCGATGCGCCTAAATCTCGCCCTTTCTCCGGTCTCTTCGCGCACGACTTCCGAGCGGAAATTCGAGACGCTTCAAAACGTTTTTCCTAAATATGAAGGACTGGTCTGACCATCGAGCCAATTGCCGATCAACTGTCGAAAAAATGGAGGATATCTGCCACGTGGAGAATAACTAGAGGGCTGTCGCAAAGGTCCTTGACAGTGAAAAATTATTTGTATACTGTATACACCGTAATCGATCTGGTTGGTTGGATGCAAACAAGGTTATATTGGTGCCTGCCATTTTGTGGCCGGCGAAATTTCTGTGCAAAGGAGAGAGAGAATGGCGAGACCGAAAATTTCTTTGATCGGTGGTGGTCAGATTGGTGGCGTTCTTGCTCAGTTGGCGGCTCTGCGCGAATTGGGTGACGTGGTCCTGTTCGATATCGTTGAAGGAATGCCCCAGGGCAAGATGCTCGACATCGCCGAGGCTTCTCCCGTCGACGGATTCGACGTCCAGATGAAGGGCACCAACGACTACAAGGACATCCAGGGTTCCGACGTCGTGATCGTTACCGCCGGCCTTCCCCGCAAGCCCGGCATGAGTCGCGACGACCTGATCGAGGTCAACTCCAAGATCATGACCCAGGTGGCCGAGGGCATTAAGCAGTACGCTCCCAACTCCTTCGTCATCATCATTTCCAATCCCCTCGACGCCATGGTGACCCTGTGCCAGAAGATCACCGGTTTCCCCTCGGAGCGTGTCATGGGTCAGGCCGGCGTTCTCGACTCCGCGCGCTTCGAGTCTTTCATTGCGTGGGAACTCGGTGTGTCCGTTAAGGACGTAACCGCCATGACCCTCGGCGGCCACGGCGACACCATGGTCCCCCTGGTGCGTTATGCCAGCGTCAAGGGCATTCCGGTCATGGAACTGCTCGAGCAGAAATACGGCAGTGCCGCCAAGGCCCAGGAAGTCATGGATGCCATGGTTGACCGTACCAAAAAGGCCGGTGGCGAAGTTGTCGCCCTGCTCAAAACCGGCAGCGCTTTTTACAGCCCCGCCTCTTCGGCGATTGCCATGGCCGAATCGATTCTCAAGGATCAGAAGCGGGTTATGCCGACCTGCGCCCTGCTCAAAGGCGAGTATGGGGTCGATAATTTTTATGTCGGCGTGCCCTGCATCCTCGGTGCCAAAGGCGTGGAAAAAATCATCGAATTCAAACTCAATTCCGAAGAGCAGGCAATGTTCGACAACTCGGTCAATGCGGTCAAGGAACTCGTTGGCAGCATGAAAATGTAATTATTGCCGTCATGCAGTGCATTGAGGATGAGGGCAATGGCGACATTGCCCTTATTTTCTATCTTGCGGAAGATTTTGAAATTTTCATGATACCCCGGGGATGACAGTGGTCGTTCGGGCGGGCGCGTGATGTCCGCCTCAGGGGTGGCCAAGGCGGGGGAGAGAGCGGGAATCTGTTGTATACAGAATTGTCTGGCTTGAATTAACCGCTTGTGGTAACATTTCGCCGTTTTAAGCATTCCGCGCCAAGGCGGTTATCACAAAAAAGGAGACGATTGGTAATGAGCAGCGCCAAAGGAAAGGTCGAGATCATCGATAGGTTCTGCAAGGGGTGCAGCATCTGTGTCGAATTCTGCCCCACCCAGGTCCTCGAGATGGATTTATTTGTCGTCAAGGCAGCCAGGCCCGAGGCTTGTATTGCCTGCATGCAGTGCGAATTGCGCTGCCCGGATTTTGCCATCAAAGTCGATAAAGTTGCATAATTTGTCATAGGAGGAAGGATAACGTGGCTAAGAAAGTTGCTCTTCTCCAGGGGAACGAGGCTTGTGCGCACGGTGCTCTTTATGCCGGCTGCAAGTTCTTCGGTGGATACCCCATCACCCCCTCCACGGAAGTTGCGGAAGTTCTGTCCAATGAACTTCCTAAAATTGGAGGGAAATTCATTCAGATGGAAGACGAGATCGCAGCCATGGCTTCGGTGATCGGTGCTTCCCTGACCGGGGCCAAGGCGCTGACCGCGACCTCCGGGCCCGGTGTTTCGCTCAAGCAGGAATTGATTGGCTATGCCTGCATTGCCGAAACTCCCTGCGTTATCATCAATGTTATGCGCGGTGGTCCGTCTACCGGGATGCCGACCGGCCCTGGCCAGTCCGACGTCATGCAGGCCCGTTGGGGCACCCATGGCGACCATGCGGCGATCGCCTTGGTTCCCGCTTCCTGCCAGGAAATCTTCACCGAAACCGTCCGCGCCTTTAATCTCGCCGAAAAATATCGCATGCCGGTTCAAGTTCTCTATGACGAAATCGTCGGCCACATGCGCGAGCGCGTGGTGTTTCCCGAGCCGGGTGAACTCGAGGTGATCGATCGTGCCGCTCCCCAGGATTCGCCTGCCGAATACAAGCCTTATGATTCAAGCAAGGGCGATGTCCCGCCCCTGGCGGCTTTCGGCTCCGGCTACAAATTCCATGTCACCGGTCTGAACAAGGCTGCCGACGGATTCCCCACCACCAAGGCCGAACTGGTCGACGCCGAAGAGCGCCGCCAGATCAGCAAGGTGATGGATCATGTCGAGGATATCGAAAAGAACGAAGAGTACCTGACCGAAGATGCTGAAGTGGTTATCTGGGCCTACGGTTCAACCTCCCGTTCTGCCCGGTACGCCGTGAACGAACTGCGCAGCCAGGGGGTCAAAGCAGGTCTCTTCCGGCCCCTTACCCTGTGGCCCTTCCCGGAAAAACGCACGGCCGAACTGGCCCAGCAGGCTAAGGCGATCGTCGTTCCGGAGATGAATCTGGGGCAGATGATTTACGAAGTCGAGCGCGTCGCCAAGGGAACCTGTGATATCGCGGGTGTTTTCCGGGTCGACGGCGAGCCGATCAACCCTGGCCAGATCATGGGAAAGGTCAAGGAGGTTCTCTAAATGTCTTACGATTATGAAAAATTAATTCGTCCCGGCAAGCTGCCTCACATCTGGTGCCCCGGTTGCGGTCACGGTATCGTCATGAAGGGTCTCATTCGGGCGATGGACACCTGTAATCTCTCCCGCGAGAACACCGCCATTGTTTCGGGCATCGGCTGCGCCAGCCGCCTGCCCGGTTACCTCGATGCCTGCACTCTGCACACCGCCCATGGCCGTGCCGCGGCCTTTGCCACCGGGGTCAAAATGGCCAACCCCGAGATGAACGTCATCGTCTGCGGTGGGGACGGCGACGGTACCGCCATCGGCGGCAATCACTTCATCCATGCCTGCCGCCGCAACATCGACATGACCTATGTCATCATGAACAACTACATCTACGGCATGACCGGCGGCCAGTTCTCGCCTTGCACCCCCACCGGGCACAAGGCGTCCACGACTCCCTATGGCAACCCCGACCCCATTTTCGACATCAGCAAGCTGGCGATCGGGGCCGGTGCGACTTTCGTGGCTCGCTCCACCGCTTTCCATGCCACCCAGATCGACAAGTTGATTACCGAAGGCATCAAGCACAAGGGGATGGCGGTCATCGAGATTCTCGACGATTGTCCCACCACCTATGGCCGCCGCAACAAGTTCCGGTCGGTGGTCGACATGATGAAGCGCCTCAAGGACATGGCCGTTCCGGTTCAGGCTGCCGCCAAGATGACGGCCGAGCAACTCGAAGGTAAGGTTCTTACCGGGGTGCTTTACAAAGAAGACAAGCCCGAATATTGCGAGCAGTATCAGAAGGTCATCGAGCGGGCCCAGGGTGCTGCGTCCTGATCACCTGCAAAAGGAGAATTGAACCATGGCAGAACGTTATGAAATTCGGTTTTCCGGTGCCGGTGGTCAGGGTCTGATCACGGCCGGAATTATTCTGGCGGAAGCCGCCAGCATTATTGAGGGAAAGCACGCGGTTCAGTCCCAGAGCTACGGCCCTGAGGCTCGCGGCGGCGCTTCCAAATCTGAAGTCATTATTTCTGAAGGACCCATTGATTATCCCAAGGCGACAGTGGTCGACGCCTGCCTGGCCATGACCCAGGAAGCTGCCGACAAGTATGCCAACGGAATCAAAGAGGGTGGCCTGTTGCTTCTCGATTCGGATTTTGTCAAACGCGAGCCCCAAGGTAATTTTAAAATTATCAAAATGCCGATCATGCGCACCGCCAAGGAAGACATCGGCCGGGAAATCGTGGCCAATGTGGTGGCGTTGGGCGCCATGATCGCCCTGACCGACGTCGTTTCCCGTGAAGCCGGCGAGAAAGCCGTGCTGGCCAAGGTGCCGGCGGCGTTTCTTGATCTGAACAAAAAGGCCTTCAATCTCGGTTTTGAGAAAGTTAAGGCTCTTATGAACTGATTTTCAGCGATCTGTTTGATGATGCCATCGGGCCCGGGGGAGAAATCTTCCGGGCTCTTTCTTTTGCTTCCGGGCGACGGCTGGCGCTTCGGTTTGAAAGAACGGAGTTTTTCGAAATTCTTGTCATGGCTCTGGGGGAGCCGGCATGGATTTGTCCCGAAACCCTCATCGGGCCGGTGACTGGCTGCGCTTTTGGGCGTTTATCGGGATGCGGCGTTCCGCTACCCGATGAGAGCAACACGACAGGGTAAAAGGCGATGGCGCAAAAAGAAATCAGCATGAGGACTTCAAACATGGCGGGTGCCTTTCGCGAGCGCTGGATTCAATCAATAAGTAATTGAATAAACTCCGGGCGTGACAGAATAAGTCTCCACGAGTTTTCCTCTGATTTGTCGGGCCAAAGATATGGGGATAATGGGCCCGGCCGTTGGCTTCCTTTGGAGCGTTGATCGTTCCAGAATTTTTCCCTTGGCCGCAATTGGATGCCGATAAGAATGTCAATCTCGACAGGCGAAAAGGATTAGAGAAATGGGTCGGAAAAATACTGTTTTCCGAGGGATAGGAGCGTTGACAAAACCCTGTTGAATCGTATACAGTATGCAGGATTTTTGGGTCGGATCCCTTTTCCTCGCAGCGTTTTCCCCTCTGGGAATGGGCGAAACTTGAGACTCTGCGGGTGATAAAAACCATTCGATAGATGCAGTCCGTTCGGTCGACGCGATCGGCAAAATTCTTAGGAGGACAGCGATGATTGATGCTTATCTGAGACATGAGGCTGAAAGAAATGCCCAGGGAATTCCCGCTTTGCCCCTGAATCCGGAACAAACGGCCGAATTGTGCAAGCTTCTGCAGTCGCCGCCGGCAGGCAAAGAGGACTTCCTGCTGAACCTTTTCAAAAACAGGATTTCCCCCGGCGTTGACCCCGCCGCCGAAGTCAAGGCCGATTTCCTCGGAAAAATTCTTGCGGATACTGCCAAATCTCCCCTGATTTCCAAGAAGGACGCGGTCCAGATTCTCGGCACCATGATCGGCGGTTATAACGTCCAGTATCTGGTCAAGGCCCTGCAGGATAAGGACCTTGCCGACGATGCGGCTTGCGCGCTTTCGGGGATCACCCTGGTGTATGACGCGTTCGACGACGTGGCCAGGTTGGCGAAGACCAACGCCGCCGCGAAAACAGTGATGGATTCCTGGGCCAATGCCGAGTGGTTCACCAACAAGCCCGAACTGGCCGAGACCATCACTGTCAAGGTGTTCAAGGTCGAGGGCGAGATCAACACCGACGACTTTTCGCCTGCCGGCGACGCCTGGAGTCGCCCGGACATTCCCCTGCACGCTCTGGCCATGGGGAAGACCCGCTTTCCCGGCGGTCTCGATACCATCGCCAAATTTCGCGAAGAAGGTCATCAGGTCGCCTTTGTCGGCGACGTGGTCGGCACCGGCTCTTCCCGCAAATCGGCCTGCAACAGCGTCCTCTGGCATATCGGCGAAGATATTCCCTGCGTGCCCAACAAGCGCCGCGGCGGGGTGATCATCGGCAGCGTCATCGCTCCCATCTTCTTCAACACCGCCGAAGACTCCGGGGCGCTGCCGCTGATGATGGACGTTTCCCGGATGAACACCGGCGACGTCATCACCATCAATACCCAAAAGGGTGAAGTGACCAACGAAAACGGCGAAGTGATCGCGACCTTCCGGATCAAGCCCAACACCCTGTCAGACGAGTACCGGGCGGGTGGCCGCATTCCGCTGATCATCGGCCGTTCGCTGACCGGCAAGGCCCGCGAAGCTCTGGGCAAGGACGAGACCGACGTCTTCGCCAAGCCGATCAACCCGACGCCCAAGGCCGATCAGGGCTATTCCCTGGCGCAGAAAATGGTCGGCAAAGCCTGCGGGATGCCCGGCGTGCTGCCCGGCACCGCCTGCGAGCCGAAAATGACCACCGTCGGTTCCCAGGACACCACCGGCCCGATGACGGCCGACGAACTCAAGGAACTGGCCTGCCTACGCTTCCAGGCGCCGATGTTCATGCAGTCCTTCTGCCACACCGCGGCCTATCCCAAACCGGCCGACGTCAAGATGCATCAAAATCTTCCCGGTTTCATCGCCGAGCGCGCCGGGGTGGCTCTGCGTCCTGGCGACGGCGTCATTCACAGCTGGCTTAACCGTCTGTTGCTGCCCGACACCGTCGGTACCGGTGGCGATTCCCATACCCGCTTCCCCATCGGTATCAGCTTCCCCGCCGGTTCGGGCCTGGTCGCCTTTGCCGGGGCTCTCGGTTTCATGCCGCTCGACATGCCCGAATCGGTGCTGGTGCGCTTCAAAGGCAAGCTCAACACCGGCATCACCCTGCGCGACGTGGTCAACGCGATTCCCTACTGGGCGATCAAGCAGGGTCTGTTGACCGTGCCCAAGAAGAACAAGAAGAACATCTTCAACGGCCGCATCCTCGAAATGGAAGGCCTCCCCGACCTCTCGGTCGAGCAGGCGTTCGAACTGACCGACGCGGCCGCCGAGCGCTCGGCCGCTGCCGGCTGCATCCAGCTCTCCGAAGATTCGGTGGCGACCTATCTGCGCTCGAACGTGGCGTTGATGGAAAAGATGATCGAGGAGGGCTACCAGGATCCCGAGACCTTGCGCAATCGCATCGATGCCGTCAACCAGTGGTTGAATAATCCCCAGCTGCTCAAAGCCGACAAGAACGCCGAGTACGCTGCCGTCATCGAGATCGACCTGGCGGAAATCACCGAGCCGATTCTGGCTTGCCCCAACGACCCCGACGATGTCCGGCTTCTGAGCGAGGTGGCGCAAACCCCGATCCAGGACGTGTTCCTCGGCTCCTGCATGACCAACATCGGGCACTTCCGTGCGGCCGGCGAAATCTGGCGCGGCCAGAAATTCAACCCGAACGTGCGGACCTGGATCTGCCCGCCGACCCGGATGGACCAGGAAAAACTCAAGGAGGAAGCCCTGTTCTCGGTGTACAGCGCTATCGGCGCACGCATCGAAATCGCCGGCTGCTCCCTGTGCATGGGTAATCAGGCCCGCGTGCCCGACGGGGTGAATATGTTCTCCACCTCGACCCGCAACTTCGATGACCGCATCGGCAACGGGGCCAAAGTCTTTCTCGGGTCCGCCGAACTGGGTGCGGTCATCACCAACACCGGGAAAATTCCGACCGTCGAGGAGTACATGGCGGTTTACAAGGAAAAAATCCTGCCCAAAGCCGACCAGATTTATCAGTACCTGCAGTTCGACGAGATGAAGGGCTACAAGAAGTCCGCCTGACACTCTCTTTGAGCGATTCGACGCAAAAGCCCCTGCCGAGTATTTCGGTAGGGGCTTTTTTACTTGCGAACCGTCCCTGAGCAGGCAGATTCCCGGAAGAGCTTTGCGCAGGGATTGCGCCGGGGAGTGACCGCTGCGATCCCATTCGGTGCTGGTATTGCTCGAAAATTATAATAGAATTTTCTGCATTGCCCGAAATGGTGATGCTTGGCGGTTTTGGGCGCCATTGACGAGTCGGGATCGTTTGCCATGGTCGAGGAAAATATTTTCTTTTTAAAGGTGCGCGATGTCTACCGGCACGATGTGGTGACCTGTGCCCCCGACGACACGGTGGTGAGTGTGGCCGAATCGATGAGTCGACGCAATATTTCCAGCCTGGTGGTCTGCGCAGGGGGCGAGCCGGTCGGCATCGTCACCGATCGCGACCTGCGCAACAAGGTCGTCGCCCGGGGCGAGAACCCCCAGGCCCTGTCGGCGCAAAACATCATGAACGCGCCGCTGGTGACCGTCGGGGAAGATGATTTTTTGTTCGAAGCTCTTTACCGGATGTCGCGTCACGGTATCCACCGGGTGGTGGTGGTCGACGGTCGGGGCCATCTCGCCGGCATCGTCACCGACAGCGATATCCTGACTCTGCAGACCCGCTCTCCCCAGCAGATGCTGCGGGAAATCGAAGAAGCCGAAAACCTCGAGACCTTGCGCGCCCTTCACGGCGGCGTGCAGAAATTAGTGGTGCACCTGGTGGCAACCGGGGTTGCGACCCGGGATCTGGTGCGGATGATCGCCCTTCTCAACGACCGGATTCTGCTGCGGGTCATCGCTCTGCTGCGGGCGGAGAAATATGCGGATCTGACGGAGCGCTTCGCCTTCATCGTTCTGGGCAGTGAAGGGCGGCGCGAACAGACCCTGTCCACCGACCAGGACAATGCCATCGTTTACGCCGATGACCTGTCTCCCCAAGAAATCGAGCGGATCGAGGCCTTTTCCCGGGATCTGATCGATGCGCTCCTCGCCATCGGGGTTCCTCCCTGCCCCGGCGGCATCATGGCCAGAAACGAGTTCTGGCGGCGCAGTCTGGGGGAGTGGATGGAGGCGGTCGATGACTGGCTCGCCACCCCCTCGCCGGAGAATATCCTCAACGGCAGCATGTTGTTCGACCTGCGCACCCTCTTTGGCGACGGGTCTTTCGAGCGCGCATTGAAAACCCATATCAAAAAACATCTGGCCGAAGATGCAATCTTTCTCGCGCGTACCGCCGAAAACATCCTGCGTTTCCAACCGCCTCTCGGCTGGTTCGGTCGGATCAAGGTGGAAAAAAAAGGTGAGCATCGCGGTCAGCTCGAAATCAAGAAAGCCGGCATCTTTGCCCTGACCGAAGGGGCCAAGGTTCTGGCTCTGGAGGCGGGAGTGGTCGACGGCGGCACTCGGGAACGTCTGCGGTCCCTGCAGGAGTCCGGAGTGCTCGAAAGCGCCCAGTTGGACGATCTGCTGGACTGCTACGATTATCTCATCGCCCTGCGCCTGCGGTTTCAGGTGGCGGCGATCCGCCAGAAACAGAAGCCGTCCAACTCCTTTGCCCTGGAACACCTCAACCGCATGGAGAAGGCGCGGTTGCGCCTCGCCCTCGAGGAGGTCGGGGAATTTCAGGCGCTGCTCAAGCGCCACTTCCGGCTGGAACTCATTCAGTGATGCCGGCCAGCCCAAGCAAGCCATGACATTCCCACCGGCTCCTGCGCCATTTTATCTTCTTGCCGAAGTGCGCTGCGCCTTTCTATAATCGAACCGTTATAACCTGAATCCAGATGTGAGGTTTTTCATCATGAGCGACTCCAATCCCCTGATCCAGATGGACACGTCCCTGGGGGAAATCATTCTCGAGCTCGATCGCGCCAAGGCGCCGATCAGCGTCGAGAACTTCATTGCCTATGCCCGCTGCGGTCATTACGACGGTACGATTTTTCACCGCGTCGTCAAGGGCTTCATGATCCAGGGGGGCGGCCTGACACCTGACCTGCGGGAAAAACCGACCCGCGAGCCGATCAAGAACGAAGCGCGCAACAAAGTGAAAAACAAGACCGGCACTATTGCCATGGCTCGCACCTCGGAAATCGACAGCGCGACCGCCCAGTTTTTCATCAATACCGAAGACAACAAACCTCTGGACAATACCGGTTGGAACGAGACGGATTACGGGTATGCCGTTTTTGGCCGGGTGGTCGACGGCATGGACGTGGTCTACCGCATCGAACAGCAGCCCACCGCCGCCGTGGCCGAGCATGAGAACGTTCCGGTGGAGCCGGTGGTCATCGAAGCGGTGACGGTCATTGACTGAGGCGGCGGACCTGGCCCGACGATCGCCGGGGACGATCCCATGACTCTGGCCATGCGTCTTCGCCCCTGCCTCGGGGCACCGGCTTTCGAACCGCTTTGCGGCCTCGCAGGGCAAAGGTGACCATGCAGATTCATGAGCCGATGACGATGCTGACCGATTATCTGCTGGGAGGCTGGAGCGCCTGGCTCGGCTGGCGACTCTGGCGGACGGGAAAAAGTCTCGGCGACCGGGCGGTCTCGTCCTGGAGCCTGGTTTTTCTCTTTTCGGCGGTGGCGGCCTTCGCCGGCGGCACCGCCCATGGCTTTTCCGCGCAACTCGGCGTGCTCGGGCATGCCCTGGTGTGGAAGGTGACGGTTCAGGCGGTGGGCATCGCCAGTCTTTCTTTTCTGGTGGGCACCATCGTCACCGCTTTTCGCCGTCGCGCGCGGCGGGTCCTGTTGATCCTCGCGCTGGTCAAGTGGGCGGTCTATGCCGTCTGGATGAGCGAACACAGCGATTTTCGCTACGTCGTCTACGACTATCTGCCTTCCCTGCTGTTCGCAGGCGCCGTTCATGGCTGGCTCTGGTTGCAAAGAGGGAAGCTTTCGGGCCGGGTGATCGTAGCGGGAATCGTGGTGTCCCTGGGGGCGGCCGGCATTCAGCTCCTGGGGCTCGCTCCGCACCCCCGGTTCAACCATAACGATCTCTACCACGTGGTTCAGATGGGGGCGTTCTATCTTCTCTATCGAGGCGGATTGAAGCTGCGCGAGGCATTTTAAGAAAAATCGCGGAGCAGGTTTGCACCAGGCGGATGCTGAAAAAAAGGGAGAACCCGGCCGGGTCCTCCCTTTCTTGCCTGGTGCGCCCGGCAGGGCGCAAGAGCAACACCTGTTTGAATGTGATATCGACCCGACTGACTTGGGGGAGGAAGGTCACGCGTATGACCTCGGAAGACCGGCCGGTCTGCCCCGCGTGACCTTCGTCGACTCCAGCCTTTTCGGATCTGTTTTCAGTTGTGACGGCTGCCCGCCGGGTCCCGGTTGTTATCGGTGAATAAGCTCCAGAAGGCGTCCACCACGACCGGATCAAATTGCGATCCGGCCTGCCTGCGGATTTCATCCAACGCGCTTTCCCGGGAGATAGCAGCACGATAGGGACGGTCGGACGTCATGGCATCGAAGGTGTCGGCGACCGCCAGAATGCGCGCCTCCAGGGTCAACCGCTCGCCGGCGAGGCCCAGAGGATAGCCGGTTCCGTCAAAGCGCTCATGGTGCTGGGCGATGATGGTCCGCACGGTCGCCAGAAATTCAATCGGCTCCAGGATACGCACCCCAATCAGCGGATGCTGGTGCAGACGATCGACATCGCTCTCGCTGAGGACGCCCTCTTTGTGCAAGAGGCCGACGTCGATGCCGATTTTGCCGATATCGTGCAAAATGGCAGCCTGCTCCAGGTTCCTGAGGTTGAGTTTCGGCAGCCCCAGGGCTCTGGCGGCTGCCAGGCTGTAACGGGTCACCCGTTCCGAATGACCACGGGTGTAGCTGTCGCTCGCTTCGATGGCCGAAACCAGCGCCTGCACCGTGCTCAAGTAGAGTTTTTCCTGGTCCTGATAAAGTTGGGCATTTTTTATCGCAACGCTTGCCTGGGCGGCGATCGTCGAGAGAAGTTCCAGATCTTCCCGGCGAAAGGGCGTCCGGTCGATGCGGTTGGCCATGGTGATGGTCCCGATGATCTCGTCGCGAACCGTCAGCGGCGCGCAGATCAGGGTCTCGCGGGTGAATCCGAGGCTGCTGGTCTTGTTGAATTCATGGGCTTCGGCCACCCGGGGTACGAGTAGGGGCGCTTCATGAGTCACCACCCAGTGCGAGGCCCCGCCTTCGCGCAGGGGAATTCGCATGCCGGGATCGATGTGGCCGGGAACCCCCTGGGCTTCGCCGATGCGCAGCCAGCGATGATCTTTGTCGAGAAGGAGGATGTAGCCGATTCGGGCATCGAGAACCTCCAGCGTTTTGCGCACCAGCAGGGAGAAGAGATTGTCGAGGTTCATGGTGCCGTTGATGGCCAGCCCCATGCGGTAGAGGCCCTGCAATCGATTGACCGCGGTTTCCAGATGCCGATTCTTGCTTTCCAGGTCTGCCGCGAGGTCGGCGATTTTGAAATTCGCCTCTTCGATCTCCTCGATGCGCTCTTCCAGTGAAATGTTGAGGTATTCGATCTCCCGGAGGCGCTCTTCGAGGGTGGCGTTCATGGTGCGGATTTCCTCGTGATGGGCGAGCTTCTCCTCCTGTACCGCCATCTGCCGTTCATGGATCACGGTCTGGTCCACCAGTTCGCGGAGCTTACCGAGCATGCGGTTGAACTTTTCCGACAAAAAGGCCATTTCCCGCGAAGTGCCGATATGGGTATGAGCCCCGGAAAAATCTCCCGACTCGACCCGCATCATGGCTTTGACCAGTTGGCGGATCGGGCGGTCCACGTAGACCAGGGTGAAGACGCTCAGGGTCAGGACCAGGGCGAGCAGCATCCCTCCCGAGGAAAACAGGGTCGCTTTTTCCGCGGCGCTGCGGAAATGCTTGAGCTCCTTCAGCGAGACGTGAACCTGGAGGATGCCGAGGATGTCGCGGTCGTTCTGGTGGCAGCGAAAGCAATCGGGGCCGTTGAGGATAGGGGTCAGGGAACAGAAAATGTCGTTGCCCTGATGAAATTCCTGAAAGGCGAACCGGGCATTACGCAGGGCCTGGAGATCTTCTGCGGAAACCGACCGTCCGACCTCTTCGGGGTCGGGCGATATGAGAATGCGCCCTGTTTCGTTGAAAATGCGAATCGCCTGGATGGCGGGTTGATTCTTGATTTTTTCCAGGATGCCGATCGCTTCCTGGTGCAGGCCGGCGGCCATGGTCGTGGTAATCGTGCTGCAGACGGTCTCGGCGAGAACCTGGCTGTGCCGAGAGGCGAGCTGAAGGGCGAGGTCGCGCTGGTTGCGCAGGTTGTTCCAGGTGGTCAGGACGACCGCTGTCAACGAAATTGCCGTGACCAGGCCGAGAATTTTGATTCGCAGAGAGACCATGGTTCTGAAAAATCTCCAGCCGGAAGGTGGGGATTGGCGGTCAAATCACGAGAAAAAGCTTAGCGCTTACGTCATTCGACGAAAAGCCGTGATCTTGAAACTGACCGGACACTCTCGCGATCGTTCGCATCAGCCGGGGCCAGCCCAAGGAACCAGGGCGCAGGGAGGAGGGCTTGACAGTCCGTCGACAGTATCTTTAAGATTTCCGCCCCGGTGGTGAAAGGTAAAGTCTGCAAACAATCTGCCAAATGGGACGTTAAAATTGTGTAATGCCCTGATGTTGCGAGACATTTGCCCTGCGACCGGTCTCTTCTCGAGGGGGCTCGCGACCCCATCGGCCAGGGGGCGAAGTTTCCCGCCGAATGAGGGTTTTCGTGAAAAACTCAACGACTTGCAGGTTCATCCCAAGGGGGATGCGCGCGGGGCGAATCAAGTTGACTTTGGCCACCTTTTATGGTTGATTAGGACGCTGTATTTTTGGGGCCCGCCCCGCTTTTTGCCAGAGGTTCCGGGGGGATTGGGCCATGTTTCTGAGTGACTTCGATTTCGTTCTTCCGCAGGAACTGATCGCGCAGCACCCCCCTGAGCGCCGCGAAGATTCCCGACTGATGGTGCTCGACCGCAGCACTGGGGTGGTCGCTAGCCGAAATTTCTGCGACATTCTCGATTATTTCACACCCGGGGACGTTCTGGTTCGCAACGATACCCGCGTCATCCCGGCACGCCTGCTCGGACGCAAGGAGTCGGGCGGCAAAATCGAAGTCTTCCTGGTGCGACGGATGGCCGCCGAGGCCGGTGAAACCTGGCTCTGCCTGACCAAAGCGTCCAAGTCGCCGCGTCCCGGCAGTCGGCTGCTGTTCAAGGGCGGTCTCACCGGCGAGATTCTGCCCGGGGAAGAACCTCCCCATCGGCTGATTCGGTTTGCGGCTGACGGGGATTTTCTCGACACGCTTGAGCGGGTGGGGCATATTCCCCTTCCGCCCTATATCCGGCGGGCGGATGGACATCGGGACCGGGAGCGTTATCAGACGGTGTTCGCCCGGTCTCCGGGGGCGGTCGCCGCACCCACTGCCGGGTTGCATTTCACTGACGAACTCTTTGCCCGACTGGAAGAGCGGGGCGTTTCCATCTGCTCGCTGACCCTCCATGTCGGGCTCGGAACTTTTCTCCCCGTGCGGGTGGATGACGTTCGTCAGCACCAGATGCATGGCGAGCCCTTTCGTATCCCGGAACAGACCGCCATGGCGGTCAACGCCGCCAAGGGGGAGAATCGGCGCGTTTTTGCCCTCGGCACGACCAGCACCCGGGTGTTGGAATACGCCCTGGATGATGCCGGCCGGCTGATGGCGGGCGAGGGCGTCTCCGACCTCTTCATCTACCCCGGTTTCGACTTCCGGGTGGTGGATGCGCTGGTGACTAACTTTCACCTGCCGCGCTCGACGCTGCTGATGCTGGTTTCCGCGTTTGCCGGGCGCGATTTCGTTTTGCAGGCCTATTGCCGCGCCGTGGCGGAGAAGTTCCGATTCTTCAGTTACGGCGATTGCATGCTGATTATTTAGACTGGATGGTGGCGAGGCGGTTTGGCTCCATTTAATTTCGCTCTTTTAAACAGAGACCCGGAAACCTCTGCGCGGCGGGGCCGCATGACCACCGCGCGCGGAGTCATCGAGACCCCGGTTTTCATGCCCGTCGGGACCCTGGGCACGGTCAAGGGGGTGCTGCCCGAAGCGCTGCGGCAGGTCGGGGCGCAGATCATTCTGGCCAACACCTACCACCTGTTCCTGCGGCCCGGCCACGAAACGGTGCGGCGCCTCGGGGGGCTGCATCGCTTCATGAACTGGGATCGCCCCATCCTGACCGACAGCGGCGGATTTCAGGTCTTCAGCCTCGGCGAATTGCGCAAGATCTCCGAAGAGGGCGTGGTTTTCCAGTCGCATCTCGATGGCAGCGCCCACCTGTTGACCCCCGAGCTGTCGGTCGCGGTGCAGGAGGCGCTGGGGGCGGACATCGTCATGGCCTTCGACGAATGCATCCCCTATCCGTCGCCCAAAGATTACGTGCGACGTTCGACCGAACTCTCGGGACGTTGGGCACGCCGCTGCAAGGATGCCTTGTCGTCGGGGGGGGATGCGGCGCTGTTCGGCATCGTCCAGGGGGGGATGTTTCCCGACCTGCGTCGCCAGAGCGCCGAAGAACTTCAGGAAATCGGCTTTGACGGGTATGCCGTCGGCGGCCTTTCCGTCGGCGAGGAGGCCCCGGTCATGTACGAGGCCATGGACTGCACTCTGCCGCTGCTGCCCGAGCAGCAGCCCCGCTACGTCATGGGCGTGGGGACTCCCGAAAACCTGATCGAAGGGATCAGCCGGGGCGTCGACATGTTCGATTGCGTCATGCCGACCCGTAATGCCCGCAATGGCGTACTGTTTACCACCTTCGGCAAAATCAGCATCAAGCAGGCGCGGTTTGCAGAAGATCAACTGCCGATCGATCCGGTCTGCAGCTGCTACGTTTGTCGCCATTACACCCGGGCTTACCTGCGGCATCTTTATCAAAGCAAAGAGATTCTGTCTTCGGTGCTCAATACCCATCACAACCTGCATTACTATCTCGACCTGATGGCTCAGGCACGCACAGCGATTGAAGCGGGCGATTTCCCCCGGTTCAGAAACGATTTTTACCGACTTCGCGCCACTAACTGAAGCCGACCGCAAGAATTGCCGCGGTTGGTAAACTGACTATTTTCAAGGAGGACGACACGATGATTTCTGAAGCCTTTGCCATGGCCGGCGGCGGCGCCGGTGGCCAGCAGAACCCCTATTCCGGGTTGATCATGCTGGTGATCATGTTCGCTATTTTCTATTTCCTGCTGATCCGCCCGCAGCAAAAGAGGGCCAAGCAGCACAAAGAACTGCTCGAATCCCTCAAGGTCGGCGACAGCGTGGTGACGGCCGGCGGTATTCACGGCAAGGTTGCCGCCCTGCAGGATACGGTCGTGACCGTCGAAATCGCCACCGGCGTCAAGATCAAGGTCAACCGCGCTTCGGTGGCCAGCAAAAAGGCCGAGTAATTCACTCTTTGCCGGGCGCCCGCTGAAGCCCCACGGGCGAGAGGCGGGAGAATACCACATCGAAGGAGAGTTAACCGTCATGCCCAATAGCCTCAAGATGCGGGGTTCGTTGATCCTGCTGCTTCTGCTTCTGTCCGTCCTCGCCCTCGGTCCGACCTTCATGGGCGGTGCCCTGCCCCAGTGGTGGAACAAGGCTTTCGACCCCATTCACCTCGGTCTCGACCTGCAGGGTGGTATGCATCTCGTGCTCGGGGTCGAGGTCGAAAAGGCCGTCGACAGCCGGATGGACAGCCTGGTGGATCAAACCGAATCCCTGCTGCGCGAGGAGGATATTATCTTCAAGCGGGTCGAGCGCGAGCCCCAGGAGATTCTTTCGGTGATCGTCTATGACCAGGACGCGGGGCAACAGGTCGACGCGATGATGACGGATAATTTTCCCAACCTCGAGCCGCTGACGCTGGAATCGGAAGGCGGTTACGTGGTCAAGAAATATCGCCTCGGCGATCGCGAGATCGAGATGATTCGCGACTATGCCCTGCGCCAGGCCCTGGAGACCCTGCGCAACCGGGTCGACCAGTTCGGGGTTTCCGAACCGGTGCTGCAGCGCCAGACCGGCAACCGCATCCTGATTCAGCTCCCCGGCGTCAAAGACCCCGAGCGCGCCATCGCCTTGCTGGGCAAGACCGCCCGTCTCGAGTTCAAGATGGTGGCCGAAGACGTCAATCCCCAGGAGGCGATCAAGGGCCAGCTTCCCCCTGGGAACCAACTCCTCTACGAAAAGAATGTCGATCCCCGCACCGGGGCGGTCAGCGAGATTCCCATCGTCGTTATCGACAAGACGGTCCTGACCGGCGATCTCCTGGCCGATGCCCAGGTGCGGATCAATCCCCAGTTCAACGAACCCTATGTTTCCATCGATTTCAATGCCGTGGGAGCCAAGCGCTTCGATCAGATCACCGCAGCCAATGTCGGCAAGCGCATGGCGATCATTCTCGATGACACCGTCTACTCGGCCCCGGTGATCCGCGAGCGCATCTCCGGGGGCAGCGCCCAGATTTCCGGTTCCTTTACCGAGCAGGAGGCGACCGACCTCGCCATCGTGCTGCGCGCCGGGTCGCTTCCCGCCCCGGTAAAAATCCTGGAAAACCGCACCGTCGGACCGTCCCTCGGGCGCGATTCCATTCGCCAGGGGATCGTGTCGGTTGCGGTCGGCGGCGCCCTGGTGGTGGTCGCCATCGCCATCTATTACGGCCTCTCGGGGCTGGTCGCCAATATCGCCCTGCTGCTCAACCTGGTCTTTATCATGGCCATGCTCTCGCTGTTCAAGGCCTCGCTCACCCTGCCGGGAATTGCCGGCATCGTGTTGACCGTCGGCATGGCGGTCGATGCCAACGTGCTGATTTTCGAGCGCATCCGCGAAGAACTGCGGGTGGGCAAGACCCCGCGTGCGGCGCTCGATGCCGGTTACAGCAAAGCCTTTCTGACCATTATCGACGCCAACGTGACAACCTTGATCGCGGCGCTGGTCCTGTTTCAGTTCGGCACCGGTCCGGTCAAGGGATTTGCGGTCACCCTGTCGGTGGGAATTCTGGCCTCGCTGTTCACCGCGATCTTCGTGACGCGGGTGGTGTTCGATTTCTTCCTCGACAAGCGCCAGGTCAAGCGGCTGAGCATATAAGGAGCCATTCATGGAACTGATCAAGCCGGATATCAATCTCGATTTTGTCGGAAAACGAAAAATTGCCGTCGTTATTTCACTGGCGTTGATTCTGGTCGGTCTGGTGTCGCTGGTGATCAAGGGCGGGCCCAATTACGGTATCGATTTTTCCGGCGGCATGGTGATGCAGGTCAAATTCGAGGCCGATACCAGCGCCGCCCAGATCAAAGCGGCCACCGGGGACATCGAACTCGGCCATCTCGTGGTGCAGCAGTTCGGGGACGATCCCAACGAATTTCTGATCCGTACCCCCTCGACCTCTTCCGAACTCGAGGGACTCAGCCAGAAAATTCTGCAGAGCCTGGAAGAAAACTTCGGGGACGGCCAGGTCGATCTGCGCCGGGCCGAAATGGTCGGACCCCAGGTTGGCAAGGATCTGCGGCAAAAGGGACTTTTGGCCGTTTTTTATGCCCTGATCGGAATTCTGGTCTACATTACCTGGCGGTTCGAATTTCGCTTCGCCGTTGGGGCGATTGTCGCCCTGTTCCACGACGTGCTGATCACCCTGGGGGCTTTCTCGGTTTTCGGCAAGGAGATCGACCTGCCGATCATTGCAGCCTTCCTGGCGATCATCGGTTATTCGCTCAACGACACCATCATCGTCTACGACCGCATTCGCGAGAACATGGGCAAGCATGCCCGCGAGGGGTTGAGCGCGATCGTCAATCGCAGCATCAACGAAACGCTGTCGCGTACCATCCTGACTTCGGGCACCACTCTGCTGGTGGTCATCGCCCTGTTCATCTTCGGCGGCGGCGTCATCCACAACTTCGCCTTTGCCCTTCTGGTCGGTATTCTGGTCGGCACCTACTCTTCGATCTTCGTCGCCAGCCCGATCCTGATTTTCTGGGAAAACCGGCGTAAGGGACGCGCGGTCGCCGGCAAGGAGGCGACCTCATGAAAAAAGAGACGATCCTGCTGGTTGGAGTTACCCTGGTGATCGGAATTCTGATCGGGATTCTCTTCTCGCGCATCGGCGACAAGGCGCCGCGCACCGCTTCGGCCCCCTCGGCGCCGCCTCCCGGGGCGGCGGTCAACTTCCAGCAGAACATTCAGACGCTGGAGGAAATCGTCGCCCGCGATCCGAAGAATCGCAACGCCTGGGTGCAGCTCGGTCACAACTATTTCGACTCCAACCAGCCGATGAAAGCGATCGAGGCCTACACCAACGCCCTCGAGTTGAACGGCAACGATCCCGATGTTCTCACCGACCAGGGCATCATGTTTCGCCGGGTCGGATGGTTCGACCGGGCGATCGAAAACTTTCAGAAGGCCCTTGAGGTCAACGGCAGCCATCTGCAGGCCCTGTTCAATCTGGGCGTGGTCTACCGTTACGATCTGCAGGATTTCGCCAAGGCCAAGGACGTCTGGTCGCGCTATCTTCAGTTGAACCCCTCCGGCCCCGGTTCCGACCGGATTCGCCAGGAGATGTCTTTGCTCCAGGCCAATCCCCAGATGCCTCCCGCGCCCGCGGGGCAATAATCTCATGTTTTTATCGCCAAGGCCGGATTTTTCCGGCCTTGGCTTTTTGCGTCGATGACAATGAAATTCGCCAAGTTACTTATCTCTGCAATTCTCGCCGCTGCGCTGGTTTCGACCAGCGGCTGCAGCCTGTTGCGCCCGGGTCCCCTGACCGGAGTGCTCGAACGGGATATGGTGTGGCGCGGGAAGATTGCGCTGCGCGGCGATGTCGTTATCGCCAAAGGGGTGACGGTGACCGTCGCACCCGGCACCGAAATCATCTTCCTTGCCCCGGGCCCGGGTGAGGACCAACTGACCGACCACCCCCACTTTCCCGGCAGCGAGTTGATTGTCCGTGGCCGAATCCTGGCGCGGGGAACCCCCGCGGCCCCCATCGTCTTTCGCGGTGCGGACCCCGCTGCCGCACCCGGAAGCTGGGGCGGGATCAATCTGCAGGAATGCCCGGAGGCGGTGTTCGCTTTCTGCCGCTTCACCCAGGCCGACAGCGCGGTGCACAGTCAGGAATCTACGGTCTATGTGGAGCAATCGCTGTTCGAAAACAATCTCGTCGCCCTGCGTTTCCACACCAGCGAGATCCTGATCGAGCACAACCTGATCCGCAACAACGGCACCGCAATCCGCTTTCATTTCGGGGCTCCCGTCATCTGCAACAACGAGATCCGCGATAATGACAAGGGGTTTTTCATCACCTCCTTTCCCCGCGATTACCATATCGAGAGCAACAACATCGTGGCCAGCCGCCGCTACAGCGTCGTACTCGGTGAGGAAGTGCCCGGGGATGTCGGCATGGCGCGAAATTACTGGGGACATACCGAGGCCGCGCTGATCGAGCAAAGCCTTTTCGACGGCCGCCGCACCGGCTATCTCGGACGGGTTCTTTTTGCGCCCTGGGCCCGCTCGCCCATCGTCGATGCGGGAACCTCATGGATCCGGTAAGCGCGCGCGTCTGGAAACTCCGGGGGGAAGAACCCGGCGGAGCGCTTCTCGTGCAACTCGCCCGGGAGCTCCGAATCAGCGACCTCGCCGCCCGGATTCTCGCGGTGCGCGGCATCTCCGAAACCGAAACCGGGCGGGAATTTCTTTCGAGCCGGCTGAGTTCGCTGCCTGATCCCGCCCGGTTGGGGGGGATGGCCGAGGCGGTGGCGCGGCTGGCGCGCGCCATTCGCGGCGGGGAACTGATCGCGATCCATGGCGATTACGACGTCGATGGCATCACCGGGACCACCCTGCTGGTCGAAAGCCTGCGCGCCATGGGTGGACAGGCGATCTACCATATCCCCTTGCGGCTCAAGGACGGCTACGGGCTCTCGGGCGAGGCCATCCGCACCCTCCACGCCCGGGGGGCTTCGGTTCTGGTCTCGGTCGACTGTGGGATCTCTGCCGTTGCCGAGGCTGACCTCGCCCGGGAACTCGGTCTCGACCTGATCATCACCGACCATCATCAACCCGGTGACCAACTTCCCCGGGCGCTGGCCTTGATCGATCCCCATCTCCCGGGGGACGCATTTCCCGACAAGCACCTTGCCGGGGTGGGGGTGGCCTTTTTTCTTCTCCTCGGGCTGCGCCGTCACCTGCGCGAAGCCGGCGGCTTCGACGAGCTTCCCGAGCCCGACCTGCGATTGTCTCTCGACCTGGTGGCTCTTGGCACCATTGCCGACATCGTTCCCCTGACCGGGGTGAATCGTATTCTCACCACTGCGGGGTTGACGCTGCTGCGCCAGGGGCGCCGCCCGGGGGTGGAGGCCTTGAAAGAGGTGGCCGGGGTGCGCGAGGTGAGTTGCGGCACCGTCGGTTTTCAACTCGCTCCCCGTCTCAACGCGGCCGGCCGTCTCGAAGATGCCGCTTTCGGGGTCGAGTTGCTGCTGAGCGAAACCCGGGAGCACGGTCTTGAGATCGCCCGGCGCCTGGATGCCTGCAACCGCGAGCGCCAAGCGATCGAACAGGAGACCTTGCAGCAGGCCCTGGCCCGGATCGGGGAGCTTGCCGACTCCGGGCGGCGCTCCATCGTTCTGGCCGACGCGCGTTGGCACCCGGGGGTGATCGGCATCGTGGCCAGTCGCCTGGTGGAGAAGTTTTATCGCCCGACGGTGCTCATCGCGCTGGAAAACGGCGGGGGCAAGGGGTCGGCCCGCTCGATCAAGGGGTTTCACCTTTACCGGGCCCTGGCCCGTTGTGCAGGGAGCCTTAAAGGGTACGGCGGCCATGAATATGCGGCCGGCTTGACGGTGGAGTCGACGGCGGTGCAGGACTTCTGCGACCAGTTCGAACGGGTGGCGCAGGAGACCCTGACCCCCGAGCAGCTGCAACCGTCACTGACCTACGATGCGGAAATCGCCCTGGAAGAGTTCGATCTCGAAGCGGTCGCCGACCTGGAGCGACTGGCCCCCTTCGGCCCGGGGAACCCCGAACCGGTGTTTCTGGTGCAGGGCGCGAGAATGCAGCAACCCCGCCGTGTGGGGCAGGACCACCTGCAGTTTACCCTGCGGCAGGGGGGATACAGTGCGGCCTGCATCGGTTTCGGCATGGCCGGGCGCTGGCGCGACACCGAAGGCGAGATCGACGTTCTCTGTTCGGCGCAGATCAACCGCTGGCGTGGTCGCCAGTCGGTACAACTGCGCATTCGCGACTTGCGACCGGCCCGCTGAAGACGCGATCCACAAAAAAAGGCCACCCTCGCCGGGGTGGCCTTTTTTTGTGGATCCGGATTGAATTCAGCCGGTCATGGTTTCCGCGGCGAGCCTGTCCCAGGCGGGAAGGCTGCGCTCGATCAGGGCGAGGTCGACGCAGTAGGCGATGCGGAAAAAGCCGGGGGCGCCGAAGCCGGCGCCGGGCACCAGCAGGATGTTGTGCTGCTGGGCCTGTTTGACGAAGGCCACGTCGTCGGCCAGCGGTGAACGGGGGAAAAAATAGAAGCCGCCCTGGGGTTTGACCATCTCAAAGCCGAGGTCGCTCAGGTGGTCGTAGAGCAGGTCGCGTTTCGCCTGGTATTCGGCCACATCGACGCTCTCGTGCTGCAGGTTGGTGACCAGACGCTGCATCAGGGCCGGGGCGTTGACGAAACCGAGCACCCGGTTGCAGAAGATGGCACCTTCCATGAACAGCTTGAGCTCGTTCATCTGCGGACTTGCCGCCAGGTAGCCGATGCGCTCTCCGGGCAGGGCGAGGTCCTTCGAGTGAGAGGTGGCGATCACCGAGTTGCGCACGCAGTTGAAAATGCAGGGAACCTCGAGTCCGTCATAGCTCAGGCGGGCATAGGGTTCGTCGGAAATCGCATAGATCTGCCGGCCCAGTTCTTTTTCTTTTCTCTCCAGAAGATCGCCGATCGCCTCCAGGGTCTGGCGGGGATAGATGACCCCCGTCGGATTGTTCGGCGAGTTGAGGATGATGGCCCGGGTCATGGGGCCGATGGCCGCCTCCAGGGCCGCCAGATCGGGCTGGAAGGTGTCGCGGTCGGTCCAGACCTCGACGGTCCTGCCGCCGTGGTTGTCGATGTAGAACTTGTACTCGACAAAATAGGGCGCCAGGATGATGACCTCCTCGCCGGGGTTGAGAATCGTCTTGAGCACGACGTTGAGGGCTCCCCCGGCACCGCAGGTCATGATGACCTGGTTGCTGGTGACGGGCAGGGCGCTCTTCTTGGCCAGAACGTCGGCCACTGCCGCCCGGGTCGCTTCGTAGCCGGCATTGTTCATGTAACGGTGCATGCCGGGCTGGGGATTCTGGGCCAGGTCGAGAAGCTCCTGCTTCAGAGCCTCCGGCGGCTCCACCGAAGGGTTGCCGAGGGTAAAGTCAAAGACGTTTTCCTCCCCGAAACGCTGGCGCAAGGCCGCACCTTCCTCGAACATTTTGCGAATCCACGAGGATCGCTCGATAAACCCCTGAACTTTCTGCGATATGGCCATGGTGTCTCTCCTCTGAGAAATGCAGCCGCCAACTCCGGGGCGAACCCGGGCAGGGGACCGCTGGCGGCAGCGGCCGCTGTGGGCGCAGTTTAGCCTCGCCGCCGGCGGCGGTCAAGTATGCTGGAAGATAAGGAAAATGACGGTCAATAACGTGAGTGCCACCGGTCGTTGTCGCCGGGCGGAAAAGTTGCTTTTTACCGAGGGATGAGCTAAATTGCCTGCTCCAAATCGCAACGAGGGATGACTATGGCCAAGGATAAGCTCAACGGGCTGCGCCAGCAGATCGACGCCATCGATGATCAGATTCTCGACCTGCTCAACGCGCGGGCGAAGGTGGTGATCGAGGTCGGCGAAACCAAGGCGGGCGAGAAACGGGAATTTTACGTTCCGAGTCGTGAGCAGGCCATTTACCAGCGTCTGTGCGAGGGGAACCCGGGGCCTTTTCCTTCCGAGGCGATCCGCCGGGTGTACCGGGAGATCATTTCGGCCTGCCTGTCTCTGGAAGAGCCGATGAAAGTCGCTTTTCTCGGCCCCCAGGCGACCTTTACCCATGTGGCCGCCATGCAGCAGTTCGGCCTGTCGGCGCGGCTCGTCCCGCTTAAGAGCATTTCGGCGGTCTTCGAAGAAGTCGCCCGGGGCCGGGCCCCTTACGGGGTGGTGCCGGTGGAGAACTCCAACGAGGGGGTCGTGTCCCACACCCTCGACATGTTCATGGAATCGGAGCTCAAGGTCAGCAGCGAGATCCTGCTGGAAATCTCCCACGACCTGCTCTCCCGCAGCGGCCGCCTCGAAGACGTGCGCAAGGTCATCTCCCACCCGCAGGCTCTGGGGCAGTGCCGTAAATGGCTCGAGGAAAACCTGCCCGACATTCCGCTGGTCGATGTGGCCAGCACCGCCCTGGCGGCGCAGATGGCGGCCGAAGACGAAACCGCCGCGGCGATCGCGAGCGAGATGGCCGCCTCTTTCTATGGCCTCAAGGTGGTCAAGGAGAAGATCGCCGACAACCCCAACAACTTTACCCGCTTTCTGGTCATCGGCCGCAATACCCCCGAGTGCAGCGGCCGGGACAAGACCTCGATCATGTTCAGCGTCAAGGACGAGCCGGGCATCCTCTACCGGATGCTCGAACCCTTCAGCAAACGTCAGATCAACCTGAGCAAGATCGAGAGCCGTCCGCTGAAATCGAAGGCCTGGGAATATATCTTCTTTCTTGATCTTGAGGGCCACGTGGCCGAAACCAACATTCGGGCCGCGATCGACGAATTGCGCACCCACTGCCAGTTTCTCAAGGTCCTGGGCTCCTATCCCAAGGCCCGTTAGCGAGGATTGCCGTGACAGACGACACATTTTTCATTCCGCGCCTCGCCATCATCGGGGTCGGCCTGATCGGCGGCTCTCTGGCCCTGGCTTTGCGCGACGCGGGAGCGGTCGGGGAGGTGGTGGGAGTCGGCCGCGGCCTCGCCAACCTGGAAGAGGCCCTGGAACTGGGGATTGTCGATCGCATCACCCAGGATGCCCGGGCGGGAGTCGAGGGCGCCGATGTCGTCTTTCTTGCCACCCCGGTCAGCACGCTGGGCGCGATGGCGGCGAAGATCATGCCGGCGCTCAAACCCGGCGCGGTCATCACCGATGGCGGCAGCGTCAAGGAGTCGGTCATCACTGAAATCGAGCCGCTGCTGCGCGCGGATGTCCACTTCGTTCCCGGGCACCCGATCGCCGGAACCGAAAAAAGCGGCGCCTCGGCCGCCTTTCCCACCCTCTACCGCAAGCGCCGCTGCATTCTGACGCCGACCGCCCGCACCGCGGACGCGGCCCTCGCGCTGGTGCGGCGCATGTGGCAGACCGCCGGCAGCGAAGTGGTGGTGATGAATGTCGACAAGCACGACCGCATTCTCGGCGCCATCAGCCATCTGCCGCACATGGTGGCCTATTCGCTGGTCAACGCGGTCGGCTCCTACGACCGCTACGAGGAAAACATCCTCGAATATTCCGCCGGCGGATTTCGCGATTTCACCCGCATCGCCTCCTCCGACCCGACCATGTGGCGGGATATCGCCCTGACCAATCGCACGGCTCTGATCGAGATGATGGAGCGCTTCGAGAAATTTTTCGCCGAGTTGAAAGAGGATGTCCGCCAGGGTGAGGCCGACAAGCTTTACGACTTCTTTCTGCGGTCCAAGGAACTCAGAGACAATATCCTGTAATCCCGCTTTTCCAAGGTGAGTCAGATTATGAGCCAATCCCGAGTTGTCTGCCCGGCCAAAGGCCTGCGCGGCGAAATCACCGTCCCCGGTGACAAATCGATCTCCCATCGCTCCATCATGCTCGGTTCGCTGGCGGCGGGAACCACCCGGGTCGAGGGTTTCCTGGAGGGCGAGGATAACCTTTCCACCCTCAAGGCGTTTCAGGCCATGGGGGTTCGCATCGCCCACCAGCCCGGTGGGGCGCTCGAGATCGAGGGACGGGGACTGCGCGGCCTGCAGGAACCGGGCGAGGTGCTCGACTGCGGCAATTCGGGCACGACCATGCGCCTGATGACCGGGCTCCTTTCGGCCCAATCCTTTTTTTCCGTGCTGACCGGCGACCAGTATCTGCGGCGGCGGCCGATGAAACGGGTGGTCGAACCGCTCTCCCGCATGGGCGCCTGCATCTGGGGCCGCGACGGCGGCGCGCGCGCCCCCCTGGCGATCAAGGGGGCGCCCCTCAAGGGGCTCGAATTCCGCTCCGCCATCGCCAGCGCCCAGGTGAAGTCGGCGCTGCTTCTCGCCGGACTCTACGCCGAGGGGGAAACCACGGTTTTTGAACCTCATCGCTCGCGCGACCACAGCGAGCGGATGCTCGCCTTTTTCGGGGCCGAAGTGCGGCCCTTCGCCGAAGGGGTCACCATTGTTCCCGAGCCCCGGCTCGAAGGGCGCCAGGTCAACGTTCCCGGCGATATCTCCTCGGCGGCCTTTTTCCTGGTGGCGGCGCTGATCACTCCCGGCTCCGAACTGCTGGTGCGCAACGTCGGCATCAACCCCACCCGCAGCGGCGTAATCGACATCCTGCAACAGATGGGCGGCCAGCTCGAACTCTGCGACGAGCGCACTCTCTCCGGCGAGCCGGTGGCCGATATCCTGGTGCGCTCCAGCCGGTTGCACGGCATCGAAATCGGCGGCGACCTGGTGCCGCGGGCCATCGACGAATTTCCGGTGATCAGCGTTGCCGCGGCCATGGCCGAGGGGACCACCGTGATTCGCGACGCGCGGGAATTGCGGGTCAAGGAGACCGACCGCATTGCCGCCATGGTGAGCGAACTCCGTGCGCTGGACGGGCAGGTCGAGGCGCTCGAGGACGGTATGCGCATCGAGGGCGGCGACGGGGTTCGCGGCGGCAAGGTCGCATCCCACGGCGACCACCGCATCGCCATGAGCATGGCTGTAGCCGCTCTGCGGGCATCGGGTGAAGTCACCATCGCCGACACCGCCTGCACTGCGACCTCCTTTCCCAATTTCTGGGACTTGTTGGAGCAAACCCGAACGTGAACCGACTCCCCGGGGTGCTCGGTTACGGTGGCCCCGATGACCAGCAAGGATTTGAAACGCATGCCTGAAGAAGGTTTTCAGCGAGAACCGATCGTCGCCATCGACGGCCCGTCCGGAGCGGGTAAAAGTACCATCAGCCGGCTGTTGGCCAAGGAGTTGGGTTTTACCCATATCGATACCGGCGCCATGTACCGCTGCGTTGCTTTGGCCGCTTCGTGGCGGGACATTGCCTGTGACGACGAGACGGCCCTGGCGAGCCTGTGCGAGGGATTGGCCATCGAGTTTGTCCACCAGTCCGGAGTTCAGCTGGTGCGGCTTGACGGCGAGGATGTCAGCGAGGCGATTCGCACCCCCGAGGTCAGCCTGCTGACGTCCCGGGTGTCGTCGGTGCCCGTGGTGCGGGAGAAAATGGTGGAATTGCAGCGTCGCATGGGGGCGCAGGGTGGGGTGGTTCTGGAAGGTCGGGATATCGGGACGGTGGTCTTCCCCCATGCCGAGGTCAAATTCTTCCTCACCGCTTCCGCCGACGAGCGCGGCCGTCGCCGCTTTCTCGAATTACGCGCCAAGGGGCTCGAGGTCGATCTGGCGCAGACCGTTGCCGAAGTCGAGGCCCGGGATGAGGCCGACAGCTCCCGTGACCATTCGCCCCTGCGTCGCGCCGATGATGCCATCCTGGTCGATTCCACCGGCCTGACCATCGACCAGGTGGTGGCCGAGATGGCGATGGTGGTCGGGGCACGCCGCAATCCGCAGCGGGGGAGTCGTTCATGAAAATTCTCCTGGCCCGCAGCGCCGGATTCTGTTTCGGCGTCAAGCGGGCATCGCAAATGGCCTTTGAGGCCGCCGAGAGCCACGAGCGCATCTGTTCTCTCGGCCCTATCATCCACTCGCCCCAGCTGGTCAAAAAGCTCGAGGAAAAAGGCGTCGAGGTGGTGCGCAAGGTCCAGGATATCAAGCACGGCGCAGTGATCATCCGCTCTCACGGGGTAACCAGCAAGGAGTTGACTGAAATCGCCGACCGGCAACTGGAAATGGTCGACGCTACCTGTCCCTTTGTCAAAAGCGCCCAGGATTATGCCGCCATGCTCTCTCGCGAAGGATATGCGGTGGTGCTGGTGGGAGAAGAAGAGCATCCCGAGGTTCAGGGGATTGTCTCCTATGCCGGAGCGGGAGACGTTTTTGTCGTGGCAACGGCCGATGGTGCCGGGAGAATCCCCCGCCGTAAACGCATCGGCCTGATCGCCCAGACCACTCAGTCCTTCGACAATCTGCGGGAGGTCGCCGACATCTGTCTCAAGCGGTGCCGGGAACTGCGCATTTTCAACACCATCTGCGACGCCACCAGCGTACGCCAGGAGGAGGCCCGGGAAATCGCCGGCCGCTCCGACCTGATGCTGGTCATCGGCGGGTTCAACAGCGCCAATACCAGCCGGCTGGCTCACATTTGCGCCGAGATTCAAGCCCGGACTTTTCATATCGAAACGGTTGAACAGTTAAATCCCGAATGGTTTCAGGGGGTTGAAGTCGTGGGGATAACCGCTGGCGCCTCGACTCCGCGGTGGCTGATCGATGAAGTGATCCAGAAAGTGGAAGGGATCTTAAATTAAAATAAGGGTTTGTTTTTTGGATGACTTTGTGATATTTTCCCTTCCTATTGTCAAGCACCACACGAAACTTGCCGAAAGGCGGCAGGAAAATCGCTAGGGGGAACCGCTTTAATGGTCGAAAACAAGGAAACGATTAACCAGAACGAAGACGAACTCATCGAGACTGACGAGGAACTGGAAGACGCCGAAAGCTTTGCCGAACTTCTTGATAGCACGCACAAGGCTCTGAAGCCTGGGGAAGTTGTCAAGGGGACCGTGGTTCAGTTCAATCCCGATTCGGTCGTGGTCGATGTCGGCTACAAGTCTGAGGGGATCATCGCCCTCAACGAGTTCGGGGAAGAAGCACCAAACGTCAAGCTCGGCTATGAGTTCGACGTGCTCTTTGAGGGAACCGACAACGAGACCGGCCTCGTGCGTCTGTCCAAGCGCAAGGCCGATCAGCAGAAGGTCTGGAATGCCCTGGAAGAGGACGCCGTCGTCGAAGGGCGTATCGTTTCTCGCATCAAGGGCGGGCTTTCCGTCGACATCGGGGTCAATGCCTTTTTGCCCGGATCCCAGGTCGATCTGCGTCCCGTCCGCAATCTCGAGAAGATGATCGGCGAGACGTACAAGTTCAAGATCATCAAGCTCAACAAGCGTCGCGGAAATATCGTTCTTTCCCGACGGGTTCTGCTTGAGGGCGAGCGTGAACGCATGCGCGGCAAGACTCTGGAGAACCTCGAAGAGGGCAAGGTGGTTGAGGGGATCGTTAAAAACCTCACCGATTACGGCGCTTTCATCGATCTGGGCGGCATTGATGGTCTGCTGCATATCACCGACATGTCCTGGGGGCGGGTCAATCACCCCTCCGACATCCTGGCCGTCGGCGACAAGATCAACGTCAAGATTCTCAAGTACGACCAGGAAAAGGAGCGCGTCTCCCTTGGTCTCAAGCAGATCACTCCCGACCCCTGGGAAGCCGCGGCAGCCAAATTTCCGGTCGGCGCCCGGGTCACCGGAAAGGTGGTGAGCCTGACCGATTACGGCGCTTTTATCGAGTTGGAAGAGGGTGTCGAAGGTTTGATTCATGTCTCCGAGATGAGCTGGACCAAACGCATCAAGCACCCCAACAAGATTCTCAATATCGGGGATGACGTCGAGTCGATCGTGCTGGCGGTCGATGCGGAAAATCGCCGTATTTCCCTCGGGCTCAAGCAGATCGAACCCAACCCCTGGGATGTCATCGGCGAGAAGTTCCCGGTCGGCACCATCATCGAGGGGCAGGTCAAGAACATTACCGACTTCGGCATCTTTGTCGGGGTCGACGAGGGAATCGACGGGCTGGTGCATATTTCCGACCTGTCCTGGATCAAGCGAATCAAGCATCCCTCCGAAATTTTCAAAAAGGGCGACACCGTCAAGGCGGTTGTCCTCAACATCGATCGTGACAACGAGCGCTTCTCGCTCGGCCTCAAGCAGCTGGCCTCCGATCCCTGGGACACGATTCCCCAGCGGTATCGCCCCGGCACGATCGTTCACGGCAAGGTGACCTCGGTGACCGATTTCGGAATTTTCCTTGAAGTCGAAGAGGGTATCGAGGGGCTGATTCATGTTTCGGAAATCAGCAAGGAAAAAATCGATTCGCCCAAGAACTTCGCCAAAATCGGGGACGATCTCGAGGCGGTGGTTTTGAACGTCGATACGGACGACCGCAAAATCGGGCTCTCGATCAAGAAGCTCTCCGACCAGAAGGAAAAGGCTGAGGTCGATGCCTTCCTTGGATCGCAGCGCGAAGCCACCTCCAGTTTTGGCGACCTGCTGCAGGGGGCGATGAAAAACAAGGCCTCTGAAGATAAAGAGGACTGATCACTCTTCGGATAACACCGTCCAAGGGCCCTCGGAAGAATCTTTCCGAGGGCCCGCTTTCATCCGAATAATATGATGAAAAAACGCCCTTTTCTCATGGCGCTTGTTACCTTCGGCGCCATTTTTGTTGTTTTTTTCGCGCTCATTCTGGTTGTCGGCAGCCTGACCGGGCGACCGACGCCTTTTCCTATTGGCAGTAAAGTCGGGGTGGTCGAGGTTGCCGGTGTGATAGCCTCCGCGCAACGGATCAATGAAGCAATGATTGATTTTCGCGACGATCCCTCGATCAAAGCCATTGTTCTGCGCGTCGATTCTCCGGGCGGCGGCGTCGGCCCCTCCCAGGAAATCTACGAAGAAATTCGCAAAACCGTCGAAGTCAAGCCGGTCGTGGTTTCCATGGCATCGGTTGCCGCCTCCGGCGGTTATTACGTTGCCGCCCCGGCCAGTCGGATCGTCGCCAACCCCGGCACCATCACCGGGAGCATCGGCGTGATCATGGAATTTACCAACGTTCAGGAATTGCTCGGCAAGATCGGCCTGAAGAGTCAGGTGGTCAAGAGCGGGGAGCACAAGGATATCGGCTCCCCCGTTCGCCCCATGTCGGCCGGCGATCGCGAAATTCTGCAAGGCCTTATCGACGATGTTCATGACCAATTCGTCTCGGCCATTGCCGAAGGTCGGGGACTGGACAAGCAAGAGGTTCTGGCCCTGGCCGATGGCCGTATTTTTACCGGCCGCCAGGCGCTGGAGCTCAAACTGGTCGATGAATTGGGCAATTTTCGCGATGCGGTTCGGGTGGCAGGCGAGCTTGCCGGAATTGGGGGGGACCCTCATCTCGTTTATCCGGAGCAAGACAAACCCAAATTTATTGACTACCTGATTCAGGAAAGCATGAGTCAGCTGCGCCAGGGCCTGCATCAGGAGCACGGAACTGGCTTGCAGTACCTGTGGAATGGAAATTGATCAGGAGGTTCGAGTTATGACCAAGAGTGAACTCATCGAGCAGTTGGCTGGAGTCAATACCGCGCTCAGCAAAAAAGAGGCGGAACTGGTGGTCAACACCATTTTCGACAGCATCAGCCAGGCTCTCATCGGCGGAGACAGGGTCGAAATTCGAGGTTTCGGATCTTTCACCATCCGAGAGCGCGATGCCCGGGAAGCCCGCAATCCCAAAAGCGGTGATCTGGTAAAAATCCCGCCGAAAAAAACGCCTTTTTTCAAGACCGGCAAAGAACTTCGCGAACGCGTCAACAACGGCGAATGCTGAATTCCCAGGGATAAAATTCATCATGCGACCCAACACCCATCCGCGAATCTCTCCCCACCTGGTCGGTGAGCCTCTCGTCCTCTCCGACGGGAAGGCTTCGGCCCGCTTGCTGACCCGGCCCGAGATGGCGGCCGATCATGAGGGGTTGGTGCACGGCGGCTTCACCTTTGGCCTGGCGGATTATGCCGCCATGCTCGCGGTCAACGACCCCAACGTCGTTTTGGGGGGCGCATCCTCCCGGTTCCTCGCCCCGGTCCGGGTCGGGGAGGAGCTGGTGGCAAGCGCCGAGGTTCTCGCGGCAAGCGGGAAAAAACGCGAAGTCAGCTGCCGGGTTCTGGCGGGAGAAAAGGTGGTCTTCGAAGGGACATTCACCTGTTTCGTTCTGGAAAAACATATCCTTGACCAGAAATAGAAAATGAACTTCGGTACGCACACACAAAAAGGCCCCGGCAAAAAAATTGCCGGGGCCTTTTTGTGCATTTCAGCAATTGACAAGTAACTCAAATCACACTTTCGAACCGCCGACCGTCGCCTACTCCACCTTTTCGAAGCCAACGCCATCCGGAGTTGTCATCGAATAACGGCTTTTCAACTGACTGCCTGTTGTTGACTCAGGCGGTTCGCAACTGACGGACAGTTCCGTTGATTTGCGCCTTGCCAATTGCCTTATTCGCTCCGGGATGGCGAGGTTTGGTTTGAAGTCATAACCTTAAAAAATTTCGACTTTTAATCGGATGGTCACTTCAGGCGTCCCACTCGTGCTTGGCGGGCTTGCTCACCATGACCATGAAACCGATCCCCTGTCAGTACGCTGTTGGTCATTGCTTCAAGGTTCGCTTCGCTCATCCCAGAGAACTTTTCAAAGAGCGATTGCCTTTATTGATAACATAGGGTTTATCGGTGTCAACGGGGTTTTCAGCAATAAGATGGGGATAATTTCGGCCATTTTTAAAACATCATGAAATTCTCACTAGTTATCGTCGAAAAAAAATTGTTCCCGGCACCACAACTTTTTTCTTTTCACCCCAGGGGAAATCAATTAACGTGAGCAACCGGACCCCGCCCATGGAATCGACTCGTCGCTCACTTTATCGCCTGGACGTCACCCCGGATGATTCGGGGCAGAGGCTCGACCAGCTTCTTGCCGCTCGAATTCCAGGTTTTTCCAGAACGTTCGCCCGTAAGATCATCGATATCGGCGGCGTTCACTGCGACGGCCGCCGTACCCGGCAGTGCGGCCAGACCGTTCGGGGCGGTCAGCGCATTGAGGTGCACGTCGACGGACTGCCCCTCGAACTTTTCAGTCTCGGGGCCGAGCATGTGATTTTTCAGGATGAATTCCTTCTCGTCCTGAATAAGCCGACCGGGATCGATACCCAGCCGACTCACGCCCGCTACCGGGGGACGCTGTACGAGGCCCTGCAGCGGTTTTTGCAGAACCCCTCGCGTCCGCACCTCAAGCCCGAGCTCGGCATGGTCCAGAGGCTTGACCGGGACACCTCGGGGGTGCTGGTCTTCTCCACCCATCAACGCTCCCACAAAGGCCTGACCGATGCCGTTCGTACCCGCACTCTCGAAAAAACCTATCTCGCCTTGATTCACGGGATGCCCGGACGGAGCGCGGGGGAAATCCGCTCCCAGTTGGCCCGCGGGCGCAAGGACAACCGGATGAAATCGGTGAGCGCGGGCGGAAAAGAAGCGATTACCCGCTTCCGGGTGCTCCATGCCTGGCGGGATCATCCGGTCTCCCTCGTTCAGGTTGAAATTCCCACCGGACGATCCCATCAGATTCGGGTTCATTTCGCGGAAGAAGGGCACCCCCTGCTGGGTGATTTGCGTTATGGCGGCCCGGGTGCCCTCGAAAACTGTCCGATTCCGCGCCAGATGCTGCATTCGTGGCGTTTGCGCTTGCGGCATCCCGTCTCCGGCGGCGACCTCGTGTTTCAAGCCCCGCTTCCCCAGGACCTGTGCGCGGTGATGACCTGCCTCGGCGGGGATTTCGCCTGCGAAGAACTGTTCAACAGCGACAACCCCACGGATGGATACCATGCTTAGTTATCCCCACATCGATCCTGTCATCTTCCAGATCGGTCCCCTCGCCATAAGGTGGTACGGCATGATGTACCTCCTGGGGTTTCTGGCCGCATACTTGCTCATTCGTCACCTGAGCCGTCTGCGCAATCTATCCTTGAGTCAGGATGATCTGGGCGACCTGCTGTTTTATTGCGTCATCGGGGTCATTCTCGGTGGCCGGTTGGGATATGTCGTTTTTTACAATCTGTCCCATTATCTCGACCACCCGCTCGAAATCTTTTCCGTGTGGGAGGGGGGCATGAGCTTTCATGGCGGGCTGCTCGGGGTCATCCTGGCCGCGATTCTCTTTGTTCATCGCCGCAAGCTGCCCCTCTTTTTGACGGGAGATATTCTGGTCACCGCCGCGGCGCCCGGTCTGGGGTTGGGTCGGCTCGGCAACTTCATCAACGCCGAACTCTGGGGACGCACGACCGATGTTCCCTGGGCAATGGTCTTCCCCGGCGCCGGCCCGCAGCCGCGACATCCGAGCCAGCTCTACGAAGCCGGTCTCGAGGGGCTCGTCCTTTCTCTGGTCCTCTATCTCCTGCACCGGCTGCGGGTGCCTGCGGGGGTTCCGTTTTTTGTCTTCTTTTTGCTCTACGGCAGTTTTCGGTTTTTCGTGGAATTTTTTCGCGAACCCGACGCGCACCTCGGTTTTCTCTGGGGTGGAGCGAGCATGGGGCAGCTGCTTTCGCTGCCCATGATCGCTGCCGGAGCGATCGGAATCGCCTGGCGGCTGGGCAGGAGTGTCCGCAGATGAACGCCTTGAAGGCAATCGTGTTCGATTGCGACGGCGTGCTGTTCGAGAGCCGAAACGCCAATCTTGCCTATTACAATGCCATTCTTGAGCAATTCGGGGCGGAAACCGTCTCTTCCGATGATTCGGAGAAAGCCCATCTGTGCCACACGGCCGCCAGTCCGCAGGTGCTCGAAGTTTTGCTGGGCCCCGAGCGTGCCGGGGATGCCCTGGCCTTTGCCGCAACGCTCGATTATTCCCGATTCATTCCTTACCTGACCCCTGAGCCCGGGTTGCGCGAGGCCCTGGTCGATCTGGCGACGGATTTTTCCCTGGCGGTCGCGACCAACCGCGGCTGCAGCGCTTCCGAACTGCTCCGGCATTTTCGATTGAAACAGTTCTTCGCCGCGGTGGTGACCAGCAAGGATGTCGCCCGGCCCAAGCCCTGGCCCGATATGCTTGAGGAAGCGGGGCGAAGGCTGGGATGCCGGCCGCAGAATATGATTTTTATCGGGGATTCCCTGCTTGACCACCAAGCGGCCCGGGGGGCGGGGATGCGCTTTGTGGCTTACCGGCAGAACTTAAATGGAGATTTTCGCGTCAATTCGCACCGGGAACTGGTCGCCCTGGTGCGCGGGCCTCTGAATTCAGAAGCTAGCCCAGAGTCTTGATCATTTCCAGAACATGGCCGCCGTTGAATTTGCGGTAGGTGACGCTGTCCATCAGCGAATGGATGATGAAGACGCCGCGCCCATGATCTTCGAGACAGCGAAACTCCGGCATCGGCCGAGTGCTGATGTCGAACCCCTGGCCCTGGTCGTAGACCTTGATGCACAGATTCTGGTCCCGGATGCTGATGGTGATGTGAACCTCTTTGGTCGGGTCACCCTCATGGGCATGACGGATGGCGTTGGTCATCGACTCGGTCAGGACCAGGTTCATGTGATAGGCGAGCTCTTCCCGATCGCCCTTGTATCTCTTCAGGGTCCGGGCGATATCCTCGCCGATTTTCCCGATCAGGCTCAGATACCGGGTCTGGTTGGGGACTTTGATGTCCACCTCGATTTGTTCGTCTTTCATATGCCCCCCGAAAGACCTCTCAGAAGCTCGCCAAAGATTCCTCAATGCCTGAGAAGATCTCGAAGACCCGGTGGAGGCGGGTCAGTTCGAACATCGACTTCACCTGGGGCTGCAGACCGCAGAGCTTGAGGTTGCCGTTGCGGGCGCTGGCGTTCTTAAAGCCCGAGACCAGTGCCCCGAGCCCTGAGGAATCGACGAAACGCACATCCTGCAGGTCGATGACGATGTGGTTTTTTCCCTCCTCGAACAGGCTCAGCATCTGGCTTTTGAGCTCGCCGCTGTTATGCGCATCAAGGCGCTCTTCCTTCACCTGAATGATCACCACCTCGTCTTTTTCTTCGACTTTTAAGATCATGAATGTCTCCTTTGCTGATTTCAGAATCGGCGGACCGGGGTCCGCCCATCGTCATTTAAATAATCGAGCAAGTTAAATTGAATCAATCATAACGATAGCATAACCCGATCTGCTGCGCCATGCACCTTTTCGCGAGGGACCTGAATTATCGCTCGACCTGCAAGATCACCAGCGACACATCGTCGCTGAATTGCTGCACGCCGGTGAAGAGCCGCACCTGGTCGAGCAGAACCTTGATGAGCTCCTGCGGTTGCCGGGAGGAGTTTTCCTGGAGCAGCGCACAGAGGCGGTCGACCCCGAAAAACTCGCCGCGATCGTTTTCCGCCTCGATAATGCCGTCGGTGTAGAGTACCACCACATCGCCCGGTTGCAGCCGGCCTGTTTCCTCGTCAAAGGTCACCGCCGGTTTGACCCCCAGGATCAGCCCTTCGGCATCGAGCCATTCGCAGACGTTGCTCCCCGCCCGCCAGATCAGGGGCGGGTTGTGGCCGGCGCTGGCATAGGTGATGTTGCGGGTCTGATGGTTGTAGTTGAGGTAGAACATGGTGATGAAGAGTTCGGCGCGGGTGAGATCGGCATAGAAGAACCGGTTGAGGGCATCCATCATCTCGCTCGGGGTGTTGATGCCGTGGGCCCGGGCCTGGATAAAGGTGCGGGTTTCGGCCATGAGCAGGGCGGCGCCGACATTGTGCCCGGAAACGTCGGCGATGACGATATCGAGACTGCCGTTGTCCCGGACCAGGTAGTCGTAATAGTCGCCGCCGACCTGGCTGGCCGGAACGCAGATCCCGGCCAGAGACAGCCCGGAAATATCGGGAACCTTGGTCGGCAGAAGACCCATCTGGATATTTTTGGCGATTTCCATTTCGCGCTCGCGCCCGCGGGCTTCGATCAGCTCTTTGGTCTGCAGGGCATTGCGCCAGGCCACCCCGATCTGACCGGCCAGACTGCGAAAGAGCTCAACGAACTCATCGGTGAAAATTCCCTTCACCGAGCGGGAAAAGGCGGACAGAACCCCCACCGGTTGACCTTCGATGGTGATCGGCGAATGGGCGAAAGCTTTGATCCCCTCGCGGTGGATGATCTGGGCCGACTGGGGCTTGTCGAGAAAATCGGTGTCGTTGACCTTGATCACCGAGTTGGTGAGAAAGGCCTCGCCGATGTAGGTTTCCCGGGTGATATCGCGCTCCGACTCGCCCAGGTGCTCGGAGGTCATCCCTTTCTGGCAGCGCACCACCAGGGTGTTGTTCTGCTCGTTGAGAATGCGGATGACGCACAGGTCGAACTTGAACTGCTGGGTCAGCAGCTCGAGAATCTGATCAAGAATGCGGTCGAGACGCTCGCCGCCGGCGACGATGCGGGCGGCCTCGTAGAGAACTCCGAGCTGTTCGCGGCTGGTGGTGCGGCTCAGGGTGACCGAGCCGAAAATGTCGAAGACGTCCTCCATTTTGCTGCCGCGGGCGGCAAGATAGTTCTCGATGATGATGCGCGCCGGGGCCGCGCCCACCGACCCCGCCAGAGTTCTTTCGGTGAAGCGTTTAAGATTGGGCAGTTCGTATTCCGAGAGGCTGCCCCGCTCGTCGATTTCGCGGTTGCCGAGGTAGGTGGAAATCGATTTGTGCGCCTGTTTTTCGCCGATGAATTTGGCCATCAGGTCAACGAATTCCATAATGGTCGGCGCTTTGCTGATGCGCTTGCGTTTCTGCTCTTCCTCGCGATAGGCGTAAGCGTTGACAAACTTCTCGGCCTGTTCCTGCTCGATGTGGCTGCGATCGGTAAAGAGCGAAAAGACCAGATAGCCGAAAAGGTTGAAAAACAGGCTCCAGAACAGGGAGTGGCTCCAGATATCGAACCCGCTCAGGCCGAAGAGTTCGGTGGGGCGCAGGATCGCCAGGTCGAACAGGCCCCGTTCCATGATTTCGCTCTTCATCCAGCCCGAGCGGACGAAGGAGGGGACCAGCAGGGTGTAGAACCACACGCAGAACCCGAGCAGAATGCCGGCAGTCGCCCCGCGCAGGTTGCCCCGGCGCCAGTAAAGGCCGCCGATCACCGCCGGGGCGAACTGGGTGGCCGCAACGAAGGAAATCAGGCCGATGTTCACCAGGGCGAGGGAGTCGCCGATGATCTTGTAATAGAGATAGCCCTGAAAAATGACCGCGACGATGGCCAGGCGCTTCATGTTGACCAGGAAGCCCGAGATGTCGATGGAATTGATGTGCAGGCGGATGATGATGGGCATCACCAGGTGATTGAGGATCATGGTGGCCAGGGCCACCGAAGACACCATGACCATGCCCGCGGCCCCGGAAAAGCCCCCGAGAAAAACCAGCATCGCCAGCCACGATTGACCGGCCTCGAAGGGAAGGTGCAGCACGAAAAAGTCGGCGCGGGTGGTGTCGCCGCCGGTCAGGAGCAGGCCCCCCAGGGCGATGGGGACGACGAACAGGTTGATGAGAAACATGTACAGGGGAAAGCGCCACATCGCCTTGAGCAGGTGCGATTCGTCCGAATTCTCGATCACCATGATGTGAAACTGGCGGGGCAGAAACATGACCGCCATCATGGAAATGAACGTCAGGGTAAACCACTTGGCGTAGGGGATTTGTTCCGTGCCGAGCATCAGCAGGTATTTGCGGTCGGGAAATGTGGCCATGAACCGGGTGAAGATATCGCCAAAACCGTCGAACAGCCCGTAAGTCACAAAAATGCCGACGGCCATGAACGCCACGATCTTGACCAGGGACTCCAGCGCCACCGCGGCAACCAGGCCTTCGTGGCGGCCGGCCGCGTCGAGCCGGCGAGCGCCGAACAGGACTCCGAACAGGGAGAGCACCGCGGCAACGATAAACGCGGTGTCCACGTAATCGGGGATGGCGCTGAGAAACCCCTGAATCACCGGTTCGCCGTGGGGGGTGGCGGTCAGTATCTCGAAGGTGCGGGCGACCGCCTTAAGCTGCAGGGCGATATAGGGCATGATGCCGATGACCGCGAACAGGGTCACGATGGCGCCGAGAGCCGACGATTTGCCGTAGCGGCTGGAGATGAAGTCGGCGATGCTGACGATGTTCTGCTCTTTGCTGACGCGGATCATCTTGCGCAGCAGAAACCACCAGGTAAAGGCGATCAGGGTCGGGCCGACGTAGACGGGGAGGAAGTCAAGCCCGGAGGTGGCGGCGCGCCCGACGCTGCCGTAGAAGGTCCAGGTGGTGACGTAGACCGCCAGCGACAGCGAGTAGACGTGAGGGTTGGAGATGATGCTGCGCCCGGCCTGGCGGCGCTTGTCGGCGTAATAGGCCACTGCGAAAAGCAGAGCGAAATAAGTCAGGGATATGACGACGACATACTCGATTGAGATCATGGCCCGGAATCATCTTTCGGCCCTTTTTCCAGCATGCGGGCAAAGACGAAGATCACCAGGATCGACAGCGGCCAGCCGACCAGAAAGTAAAGAACCAGAAGGGGAATGCCCATCACCATCAAATCTTTGTTGAAGATGTGGATGAAGGGGAAGTTGATCATGATCAACCCCATGCAAAAAAACAACAACCATGCTTCTTTAAGATGGGGCGAGCCCGATTTTTTCATGGGGTGACTCCTGGCTGCCCGAGCAGCTCGCACAGTATCAGATGGGCGTTGCGCGCCACGTTGTTCGTACTGTCGACGCAAAGAGTATTCCCCTGGTTTTCCGGCCATTCGAACGTCTTTTGCTGCCGGGCGAGCAGTTCCGGGCGTCCGTCCGAGGGATCGGCCCCGCCACTCTTTCTGTGGGCGAGCCGCTGCAACAGCACATCCTGCGGGCATTCCACCCGAAGCAGATGCATGGGCACGGCGCACCGGCGAGCCATCATCGCGAAGCGTCGGCGATCTTCAGCTTTTCCGAAAGCGGCATCGATGATCACCGCCCGTCCCCTGGACAGAGAGTGTTGCGCGCGCTCCTCGAGGATTTGGTAGGTTCTCCGGCTCCACCGTGGAGAGTAGATCCCCTGGCCGAACCCCACCTGCACCGCTTCCGATTCGTCGAGACCGGCAAGTTCCTTGCGCACCCGATCCGAGCGCAGCAGATCGGCCCCGGTCGCCCATGCCAGATCCTTCGCCAGGGTCGACTTGCCCGACCCCATGAGGCCGCAGGTGATGAGAACGAAGGGGGGGGCGAGGTAGCCCAGGCCCAGGTTAAAGTAATTTTTCGCCAACCGGGCCGCCTGCGCGCGCGTCGTCCCATCGGCCTTCTCATCGGCGCTGAGAAACGAATCGACCTTGCCCCGCACAAACGCCCGGTAGACCTTGTAGAAGGTCAGCAGATCGGGCGGGGGCGGGGCTTCCCCTGAGGCCTTGCGGTATGCGGCGAGAAGTTGCCGCGCCAGGTCGCGGAAACCGCGAAACTCGAGATCCATCAACAGAAAGGCCAGGTCGGCGAGGGTGTCGGCCACCCGAAAGCGCCGGTTGAACTCGATGCAATCGTAGATCCGAATCGGCTCGGTCAGGCAGATATGCTCGGCGTGCAGATCGCCGTGACCATCGCGAACGAATCCGTCGGTCTCCCGCTGCCTGAAAAGTTCGCCCCGGGCGCTCAGGTAGTTCTCGACATAAGCGCGGAGAATGTCAATGGCCTTCTGGTCCAGAGTATGACCGGCAAAGGGGCCGATCTGGTCGAAATTTTCCCGCCAATTGCGGTGAACGGCCTCCAAGTTGCTCATGCCGCCGTTGTCCCGGCAGATTTCCGCCTCCTGTTCGATCCGGGCCAGAAAAGGGGCGAGTCGGTTGATGGCGTCCGGGAGTTCATCGGCATCCCGGGCCAGCAGCACATCGAGCATGCGCTCTTCGGGCAGCCGCTTCATCCACACGGCGTAATCGAGCAATTCCCCCTCACCGCCGATTCGAATGCCTTTTGCCGTGCGCCTGATTTCAACCACCCCCAGGTAAGTGTCGGGGGCAAAGCGGCGGTTCAGGCGAACCTCCTCCTGGCAATAAAAACGGCGCCGGTCGAGGGAGGTAAAGTTGAGAAATCCGAAATCGACTGGTTTCTTGACCTTGTAGACATGCTTTTCGGTCAGGTAGAGACACGAGACATGGGTCTCCCTGAACTCCACCGAGGTGGTCGGTTCCGGGAACGCTGCAGGTTGCATCAGTGCCTCGTGAACGACTCGATCGATCATTCCCCCCTCTTCAGCTAAATCATAGAATTTATTGTAAACTTTAGCACAGTCGCGATTACTGTAAAGTTACTTGGAGAGGGGGGAAAGAATTTGACCCCCGCCGGGGTCTGACGTAGAATGATGCGGATTTACGGCGACTCCACCGACCTGGTTTGCGGCAGGAGATAAGGGATTGATCTGCATGATAAAAATCATTGTGCCGGGCTTGTTCGCCCTGCTTTTGACCGGCTGCCTGGCCGCTTCACCGACGGAACCGAAGCCTGGCTCTCCTGCCGCTGCCGAAGATTCGTCCTTTCGCTACACGCCTTTGGCCGCCGACGATGCAAGCCGCAACCTGGCCAACTACCTCAAGGGCCGGCTGGCCGCCAAGATGGGAGACCTGGCCGGGGCGGAGGAGTTTCTGCGCGCAGCGGCGCAAAGCGATCGCGACCAGGCCGCCCTGCTGATCGACCTGGCCCATCTATACCTGCGCCAGGGCAAGATCGAAGAGGCGGGTCGCGCCGCCGAGGACGCCCTGGTTCTCAACCCCGACCTGGTTCTGGGACACCGCCTGCTCGGCGACATCCTTCTGCGTACCGGTAAGGTTGCGAAGTCGATTCCCCATTTCGAAAAAGCTCTGACGCTCGACCCCACCCTGGAAGATGCGGCGATCAACCTGGCGATCGCCAATGCCCGCAATGGCGATAGCGAAAAAGCGACCGAGGTGCTCAAGGAACTTCTCGATCGCCGCCCCGATTCGCTCAATGGACGTCTGACGCTGGCCCGCATTTATCGTGAGATCGGCCTGACCGTCTTTGCCGAGGAAGCCTTTCGCGACCTCATTTCCCGCTATCCCGAACTCGACAGCGCCTATTTCGAGCTGGGAGCCATGCTCGAAAAGGAAGGCAAGGCCAACCAGGCGCAGGAAGTCTACCGCCAAGGGCTCGCCCGCAATCCCGACGCCGGGCAACTGCGCCACCTTCTGGTCAGTTCGCTGGTGCGCGAAGGGCGCCTCAATGATGCCCGGGAGGAACTCCGGATTCTGATCGACGACAATCCCGAAGACCTCGAAGCCTATCGCAAGCTGGGGCTGATCGCTCTGGAGCAGGGCAACTGGCCGGCGGCCGAAGAAGCCTTCCGGCGAATCTTGCAGGATGAGCCCGAGCAGGATCAGATCCGCTATTATCTCGGCACGGCCCTTGAGCAGCAGGAGCGCTGGGCCGCGGCGATCGCTTCCTTCGGCGCGGTTCAGGAAAATTCATCCCTGTACGGCGAGGCTCTGGTGCATCTGAGCTATCTCCACCAGCGGCTGGGGGAAGGGGAGAGGGCCCGGCAGCTGCTCGAGCAGGCCATCGCCCACGATTCGGAGCGGCCCCAGTACTATCTTTATCTCGCCGGTCTGCTCGATGAACAGGGAGCCTTCGCAGAGGCCATCGAAGTGCTGGAAGAGGGGCGCGACAAGGCCGAAATCACCACCGAATTCACCTATCGCATCGGCATTCTGCTGGGCAAGCTCGAACGGTGGGACGAGGCCGTGGCCGCCATGCGCCAGGTCGTTGCGCAAGATCCCGATCATGCCGATGCGCTCAATTACATCGCCTATCATTTCGCCGAGACCGGGCGCAATCTCGACGAAGCGCTGGAGCTCGCGCGCAGGGCCCTTGAGCTCAAAGAGGTCGGCTATATCCGCGACACTCTCGGCTGGGTCCATTTTCAGCGGGGCGAATACCGCGAGGCGCTCGCGCAACTCGCCAAGGCGGCGGTCGCCCTGCCCGACGATCCCGTGGTGCAGGAGCACTTGGGCGACGCTCTGCAGGCCCTGGGCAAGAGGGAGCAGGCCCGCGCCGCCTATCGCCGGTCGCTCGCGATCAACCCCGAGGCCGGCGGCGTACGGGACAAGCTCGAAAAGCTCGAGGGGCGCTGAAGTGAGGACATTTCTCGCGGTCCTTCTGGGCCTGTCGTTGCTGGCGGCCTGCGCCCCCGCGCCTCCGCTGCCGCCGCTTGCCCCGGTGCCGTCGGAAGCAGAGCTGGCCGACGAGCTTCTGCGCCGCCTCGGCGCCAACGCCCAGGCGTTTCACGGGGTGGCGGGCATGGCCAAAGTCAAGGTCGTCACCCCCGAGCGCAAGGTGGGAGCGACCCAGGTTCTTTTCGCCGAAAAGCCCGACCGCTTTCGCGCCGAGACCCTGAGCCCCTTTGGCACTCCGGTGCTTCTGACCGCCACGGACGGAGCGCTGCTCAGTGTCTACGCCCCCGGCGAAGGCGCCTTTTACCAGGGGGAGGCGAGCCTGCAGAATTTCCAGCGCTTCATGCCGGTCCCGTTAAGATTGGCCGACCTGGTGCATATCATTCTCTATCATCCGCCGCTGGTCCCGTTTCTGGAAAAATCGGCGGCGAGTCTGCCGGGACAGGGCTACCGATTGCATCTGGCCGGCGACCAGGGCCTGCGCCAGGAACTCTTCTTCGATCTGCAACTGCGCCTGCGGGAAGCCCGCTACTATCGGGGGGAGGAGTTGCAGTTGCAGATTCTCTACGACGAATTCCGGGAGGCTTCGCCCCCCTTTCCCCTGCGCACCGAGGTCGAGATGCCGCTCTTTGGCGCCCGGGCCACGATTGCCTTGAGCGATATCGAGCTCAATCCGGTGATTCCCGCCGAGCGCTTTACCCTGTCGCCCCCCGCCGGGGTCGACGTGAAACCGATCCCCTGACCCGGTGATTCCCCTCGGAGGTTGTTCATGCCCCTGCTGGTCCTCTGTCTGCTTCTGGTCTCCCTTCTTTGCGGCTGCGAACGGGAGACGGCCCCGGTGCCGAGCGAAAGCGCCTCCGCCGGCCCCGCTTACGGAGGCACCCTCATCCAGGGTTCCATCGGCGAGCCGAGCAACCTGATTCCGGCCATTGCTTCCGACAGTGCGTCATCCGCCGTCAACGGGCTGGTGTACAACGGTCTGGTCCGCTACGACAAGAATCTCGAATTCGAGGGAGAACTGGCCGAGTCGTGGGATATCTCCGCCGACGGTCTGACCATCACCTTTCACTTGCGCAAGGGGGTACAATGGCATGACGGCGCGCCTTTTACCTCCGCCGACGTCCTGTTCACCTATCAGCTGCTGGTCGACCCCGCAACGCCCACCGCCTATGCCGAGCGCTACCGGCAGGTGACCCGGGCCGAAGCGCCCGACCCCTATACCTTCCGCGTGACCTACGCCAAGCCGCTGGCGTCGGCGCTGATCAGCTGGGGTTTTTCCATTCACCCCCGGCACCTGCTCGAAGGAAAAAAAGTCACCGAGAGCCCTCTCGCCCGCGCTCCCATCGGCACCGGACCCTACAGGTTCGTCGAATGGAAGGTCGGGGAGAAGCTGGTTCTGGAGGCCAATCCGGCTTATTTCGAGGGGCGGCCCTACATCGGTCGCGTGGTCTACCGCATCATTCCCGACCCTTCGACCATGTTTCTCGAGTTGCGCTCCGGCGGTCTCGACATGATGGATCTGACCCCGATCCAGTACGCCCGGCAGACGGACACCCCCGCTTTCAAGAAGAATTTCAACAAATACCGCTATCCGGCCTTTGCCTACACTTACCTCGGTTTCAACCTGCGCCGGCCCATGTTCCAGGACAAACGGGTGCGCCAGGCCCTTGCCTACGCCATCGACAAGCAGGAAATCATCGACGGAGTGCTGCTCGGCCTGGGTCAGGTCGCCACCGGCCCCTACAAACCGGGCACCTGGCCTTACAATCCCGACGTCCGGAAATACCCCTTCGCCCCGGACCGGGCGCGCAAGCTTCTGGCCGAGGCCGGATGGCGCGACAGCGACGGCGACGGCGTGCTCGACAAGGACGGCGCCCCCTTCGCTTTCGTCATCATGACCAACCAGGGCAACGACTCGCGCACCAAGAGCGGGGAGATCATCCAGCGGCGTCTGCGCGATATCGGCATCGACGTGCAGCTGCGGGTGATCGAATGGGCCAGTTTTCTCAAGGAATTCGTCAACCCGGGAAATTTCGACGCCCTGATCATGGGGTGGAACATCCCCCCGGACCCCGACGGCTACAACGTGTGGCACTCGAGCAAGACCAAAGTCGGCGAGCTCAACTTCATCAATTTCCGGAACGCCGAGGTGGACGAGCTCCTCGAAAAGGGGCGCCGCACCCTCGACCAGGAGGAGCGCAAGAAATACTATGGCCGCTTCCAGGAAATTCTCGCCGAGGAGCAGCCCTACGTCTTCCTTTACGTCCCCGATGCGCTGCCGGTGGTCGCTTCGCGCTTCCACGGCATCGAACCCGCGCCGGCGGGCATCGCCTATAATTTCATCGAGTGGTATGTTCCCGAAAGCGAACGCAAGTATGCGCGCTAGACGACAGGGCCGGGCCTGATGCTGCACTACCTTGCCAAGCGTCTGCTGATGATGGTTCCCCTGCTGCTGGGGATCACCCTGATCTCATTTGTGGTGATCCACCTGGCCCCGGGGGAGCCGACCGATCTGCAGACCGAACTCAACCCCGAGGCGAGCGTCGAGCTCAAAGAGCGCCTGCGCGCCCAGTACGATCTCGACAAGCCCCTGCTGGTGCAGTACGGGCTGTGGCTCAAGCGCCTGGGACAGCTCGATTTCGGCCACTCTTTTTCCCAGGACCGCCGCCTGGTGACCGAAAAAATCGCCGAGCGGCTGCCGATCACCATCGGCATCAACGTGCTCTCCATCGTCATCATCCTGCTGCTGGCCACCCCCATCGGCATTCTCTCGGCGGTGCGGCAGAACAGCCTCTTCGACCGCGCGACCACGGTTTTCGTCTTTCTCGGCTTCGCCACGCCGTCGTTCTGGCTGGCGCTTCTGCTGATGGATTTTTTCGGCGTGCGCCTCGGCTGGTTTCCCATCTCCGGCATCAAATCGCTCGGTTACGAGTACTTGAGCGCCGGCGGCCAGATCTGGGACATCGTCCATCACCTCGCGCTGCCGGTCTTTGTTTCCGCCTTCGGCGGCCTGGCGGGCTTTTCCCGCTACATGCGCTCGAATATGCTCGAAGTCATCCGCCAGGACTACATTCTCACCGCCCGCGCCAAAGGGCTCTCCGAGGGGGCGGTGATCTACAGGCATGCCCTGCGCAACGCCCTGCTGCCGGTGATCACCATTCTCGGGCTGTCGGTGCCGGGGCTGATCGGCGGCAGCGTTATCTTCGAAACGATTTTCGCCATACCCGGCATGGGCAAACTGTTCTTCGACAGTGTCATGATGCGCGACTATCCGGTCATCATGGGGGTCCTGGTGATGGGAGCGGCGCTCACCCTGGTGGGAAACCTGCTGGCCGACCTCAGTTACGCCCTGGCCGATCCGCGCATCCGCAATTCCTGACGGGGGAAGGGTGGATGCCCTTTCGCGGCCGTGCTCCGGTCGGCCCGAGGCGGCCGGCGATGAATTTTATTGGGAAAAATCGTAACTATTCACCTTGGTCCGAAAGGGGACTCGCGGCATCCATGGCGAAGGTGTCCGGCGCCAGGATGGCGCCGGGCAAGCCCCAGGGACGGGTTCATGCGACCTTCGCCATGGATGCCGCGAGCCCCT
>NPIG01000043.1_pt1 | contig 138454 bp, 116 predicted proteins | sample 8637441 | NCBI WGS metagenome assembly NPIG01 (sample SAMN07420675, study PRJNA396082) | bioreactor metagenome | isolation source: sample BR6 brine-fed electro-methanogenic bioreactor BR | place: Japan: Kochi | collected 2016-06-14
TAGTTACATTTAGTAAGATTTAATCACACTGTTTGCGAGCCCCACCAACTTTAGATCCTTTTAAGATTCCTAATTGTAAATGCCTTCTTATCGTTCTCTCAGGAATCGATAACATTTCCATGATTTGTTTTAATGTATACATAATCCTTACCTCCTACTTAAATTATATAGGATTATGATTATATACACAATAACAAAATTGCATGAAATGGCATGTTTGTTATTTAGCTATTTTTCTAAATGAATTGATATATCCACCTTTAATTGTAGACACTTCGTGTGCAACAATTAAAGCGTCTTCATCTAACTCTTGAATCTTACCAATCAGATTACTTGTATTTTTTCTAGAAGTAAAAATCATTAAAACTTTTCTATTTTTGACTTTTCCCTGTGCAGCAATGACAGTCACTGCATACCCCAAAGCTCTCAATTCTTTTACAACGTTAGTTGCTTCTTCTCTTAAAATGATTGCTTGTACATAGACTTTACCAACAGCTAATTTACTTTCTAATAAAGATCCAACATATACCCCCGTTGAGAATCCAATTCCATAGATGATTCCTTTTAACGGTGCTTCTGCAATCCCAGTTATCACACTAGAGGCGATAAAAACCCATAAAATAATCTCAACAAAAGAAAGGGCTGTTCCTAAAACTCTATAGCCTTTTCCTATAAATATTATTCTTAACGTTGAAAATGTTACTTCAATCACTTTTGCAGAAAAAATAAGTAATATTTCCCATAACGGAACACTTGTTAAAAAATTATAAATAGCTTCCCACATTTTATCCACCTCTTTGATAAAAATTTACACGCATATTATACTCATAAAGTCATGTTTTGTATATAGTAATTTTTTAAAAAAACGCTTTCTAAATTACAAACAACTTGTAAGGATAAAAAGCGTTAATATTTTTGTTGTTTTGAAATTACTAATTTACATTAATCTGTACACATTTCGACTGTTTTAACTTGATCATATCTTTTATGGAATACTTTGATTATATATAAAGAAATTAACCCAGTTATGACAAGAAATACATTATTAGAAATATAATACATTTTTTCAAGAACAGTCGGATCTGAAAAGAGCATTCTAAATGTTGAACTGATTATAACAAGTCTACCAAAAAGAAGTACAAATAGTCTAACTCCAACCAGCCAAGCCAATTTTCTTTCAACATTTTGAGAAAGAAAAATAATCATCAGAATTGGTATCAACATCGATATTAATAGACTCAAGCCAGATATAATCGTCAAAACTAGAACTCCGAAATGATTATCGCTAACAGGTGAGAATATGAACGTGTTTAACACATTTAATCTTAATAACACCTGATAGATCCATGTTAAAATACTTACCACAAAACTAATCCAAATTAAAATATTAAAAACTGGATAAAACTTAGGTTTATAGTATGCTTTTGATGATTTTATTGAATGATAAATCATTCTCAAATAAACAAATTCAAGTACAGTAAAAATAACACCAATAAACACAAAATAAGTTGTAAAGAAATCACTCATTGCATGAAAAATTCCATTAACATTGCTTGAACTAGTGTATGAGGTTAGATAAAAAACTGTTGTGTTTAAAGATTGAATACAAGAAAGAATCAAACACACAATAAATAAGAATACAGCCACTCTTGAGATATGCCTTATAATTCCTGATTCCCTCTCTAACAAATCATCATAGCGATTCTTTTCATAGATGGATATAAGAAAATAGAATATACTAAATTCTAAAAAACTAAAAATAATTACAATAAGTGTTATATAAAAAACGAGTATATGCTTATTCATCATTAATTGAATAATCAAAATTAATAAACATAACAACATAAAATATATGAAGATATACAATACTCTTTTTAAAACATTACGATAATAGCTTTTTCTGTCATGTTCAATAATTGAATGATTCAATGTCATTTTATTGATTCTAATATTAATATAACTCAATATAAAACAAATCAGTAACATCAAATTAATTGATGAATTAGACGCAATATTTTGTGCAGATGAACCTACATACTCAGAATTAATAAATAATAGAACATAATATAGAATAAAGCCTGTTAATACAGTAAATAAGAATCCTAATCTATAAATATCTAAAACATTCTTCTCAATTCTTTCATCTACCAATTCTTGCGTGCTCTTGTAGACTAGAGCCCCCAATAAAATAACTAAAGAACATATCAATAGATATAGTTCATGAAAGTTACCATAGAGTCCTTTATCAATAAGTAATCTTAACCCTAAGAATACCCCCGATATAATTGAGATAATAATTAGATTGTTTCTACTAATAATACTTAGTTTTTCATTAATTCTTTCGTCGTACATGTTTCGTCCTCCCAAAATAAATCGTTTAATGTTCTATCTAATGCTTTGCATATAGACATACAAAGATTTAGAGATGGATTAAATTTTTTTTGCTCAATCAAAATTATAGTTTGTCTGCTGACACCAACTTTCTTCGCTAATTCAGCTTGAGAGTATCCTTTCTCTACACGTGCTGCCTTCATTTTTAAATTCATAGAATCACCTTCAATAAGTTAAATTATAAAGTATATATTACATAATGTCAACTATATATTACATTTTATTCGAAAAATAAAACGCTTTGAAATATAAAAGCTCAAAGCGTTAATACTTTATTATCTACCCCAGCCACCAAATCTTCTAACAGATCTAGTGATTTTATTAGCAGTTCGCATAGGATCATTTTTTGCCATCTTGCTTCTAAATGCAATATGTTGATTGATTATTGAAAAGAGAATACATGCTATCCCTGCTACAATTGCTATAGTATAAGCATCTTTAATGAAAAAGTCTGAGACAGTTGAATAACCATTTTCATACATATATCTTTGAAGATTTGTTTGATTATCATATGTTTCACCGAGCGCTAGCGTAATGATATCATGCGTAATATTTCCAGATTCTTTATCATATAAATCAAAATATATTTGGTTTTCCACATTCAATACAAATACATAGTTAATATGATCTTCAAACATGTAATATTCGTACGTTTCGGTTTCATAAAAATCAAATGAATTTTGAGAGAAACTACTGATTGGAATTAACATTTTACCGACTACAAAGAATATAATTAGCAATATTCCTAACATAAGAAATGTCATATTAATTATTTTTCTAAACATTGGATGTTTATCGGTTGTTAGTTCTTTGTCTACAACTTCTTCATTTCTTTCTTTCATAAACACTTCATAACCCATAAAAAACCTCCTAATTATTCAATATTATTTTATATTATTTTAAATTTAATGTCAATTATACAGAAGAAACTTATACAGATATTGTATAAGTTTCAGTTTATTTATTCAAATTCAAAAGCTCCTGTGTATAGTTGATAATACACACTTTTTTGATTAATTAGTGTTTCATGATTACCTCTTTCGATAATTTTACCATGATCTATAACCATAATAGCATCTGAGTTTTTTACTGTAGATAATCGATGTGCAATGACAAAACAAATCTTCTTTCCATAAAAAAAGTTTCTATCTAAGTAGTTTTGTGAAAACTTCAAAAAAAAGAAGATTGCTCTTCTTTTTAAAAATCATAATATTTTTTAAATTCTGCAGGATGAGGTATCGTCCCAATATCTTTAACCTCTTCACGTTTACCTTCAATCCATATGTCAATAAGTCTTTTTGGAAATACACTTCCTTTTAATAAATATTCATGGTCTTCTTCTAAAGCATCTAATGCTTCATTTAAAGTTCTTGGTAATGAATCAATCTTACTTAGTTCTTCTGGTGATAGTGTATATAAATTAAAATCGAAAGGTCCATAGTTTTTATCTCTTGGATCGATTTTATTGATAACACCATCTAAACCTGCCATTAAAATCGCTGAGTACGCATAATAAGGATTTGCAGTCGCATCTGGATTTCTAAGCTCAAAACGCTTTACTTCTGGTTTCTTCGCATATGCAGGTATTCGAATAACTGCAGATCTATTTGCCATTGCATATCCTATTGTCACAGGGGCTTCATAGCCTGGAACTAATCGCTTATATGAATTCGTTGATGGATTTGTAAATGCACATAAACTCTTAATATGTTTTAAAATTCCACCCATAAAATACATTGCAAAATCAGAAAGACTTGCGTAATTTTTTTCATCATAGAATAATGGATGTCCGTCTTTAAACAACATCATATGAACATGCATACCATTACCCGCTTCTTTACTTAATGGTTTTGGCATAAATGTTGCAGTTTTATTGGCTTTATTTGCTGAATTTTTAATGACATACTTAGCAATCATTGTACGATCTGCCATATCAGCTAATGTCCCAAAATTCACTTCTATTTCTTGTTGACCTGATCCACCGACTTCATGGTGGTGGTATTTTACAGGAACACCCCAGTCATCTAATAACATACATATTTTACTTCTTAAATCGTAATTTATATCATTCGGAATATCAACATGATATCCTCCATGAGTAGAGACTTGATATCCATTATTATCAGGTGTCATATTCCCAGAATGCCATTGAGCTTGCTTCGTATCAACATGATAAAAAGCTGAATTCGATTTAACTGTATAAGCGACATTGTCAAAAATATGAAATTCAAATTCAGGTCCTAACTGCATTTCATCTGCTAGACCAGTTTCTTTCATATATGCTTCTGCTCTTTTTACGACAGAACGAGGGTATTGGTCAAATTTTTTGTTTTCCTTGTCAATGATTAACACATCTCCAACCATATTAACTGTCGGTATGTCAGTAAAAGGATCTTTCGTAAAAGTACTTAAATCCGGAATAAATACCATATCACTATTTTCAACAGGTGCATATCCATAATTAGACGCATCAAATCCGATACCTGTTTCAAAAAGTTTAGCGTCAAATCTAGATGCAGGTATTGTAAGATGTCTCCATCTACCATCTAAATCAATGATTTTAAAATCAATCATTTCAATCTTGTTTTCTTTGATAAAAGTCAAAGCTTCTTGGATTGTTTTAATCATTATTATCCTCCATATTCTTAAATTAAGTAAGCGCTTACTATTATAACTAAAAACATTTATTTTTACAATGGTTTTTTTATATATAGATGTAATAATGATATCAATTGTAGGATTAATCGTTATATGGTATTATAAGAATATCAATTTTCTTTAAAGGAGTGACGAAATTGGACTCATTATATAGAATATTATTAGTTGACGATGAAGACGAAATTAGAGGAAGAATCGGTTCTTTAATCGATAAATCATCTGGATTTGAAGTCGTTGGAAAAGCTGGTAATGGAGCTGATGCATATGAGCTCGTAGAACAATTAAAACCAGATGTTGTTTTAACCGACATCAAAATGCCATATATTGATGGTTTAGAACTCGCAAGAATGTTAAAAAGAGACTTCCCTACAGTGAAAGTCGCTTTTATTACTGGGTTTGATGAATTTAATTATGCAAGAGAAGCGATTAAATTAAATGTTATTAACTATTTAATGAAACCTTTGACATCTAACGATATAAACTCATTCTTAAACGCCTTGAAATCATCATTAGATGATGAATATCAGCGTAAATTTGATATCTCAAGTGCAATGAAAAGGTATAATGAAACAATCCCTTTGATTGTCGATCACGAGTTATCAAGTCTCATTATATCTACTTCTATCTCTGATAGTGATATTTCTAGATTAGCTCAATATGATTTAGATATATCAAATTCCAGTCATTATAGTTGTTTAATCCAAATTGAAAACAACCATGATGAATTAGAATTAATCAATCTAGAAAAGATGTCTGTTTTATTAAATGAACTCGCTGCTAAATTACCAAACAACCTCAAACTCTTCCATCACTTAGTTATTCAAAATGGATTATTCTTTATTATGAAATGTCTAGACACACAAGCTATAAAGGATTTAGACATGTTTTTATATGAAATTTTACAGAATGCTGACCAATATATGGGATTAAGAATTCACATAGGAGTATCTGAAAGATTCACACGATTAAATGATTTAGGGTACTCATATCAAGAAGCTAAAAAAGCGATCGATTATAGTTATTTTTTAAATACTGGTCGATTGGTTTACCTAAAAGAAGTTGAGAAGAAAAAAGCAACAAAAGTTGTCTTAACAAGTGAAGATATATTAAAAATAGAAAATGCAGTTAAATTTGGTTCGAAAGCGGAAGTTAAGAAAATACTCAATCGATATAAAACTGAATTAACTAACTTAGAAGGTTCTATCTACAATTCAAAACATTACATTATATCGTTATCCAATCTTATTCTTAGTTTCTCAGATAGTATCAATGATGATGTTGAAGACATCATCGATGCGAATTTCTTTGATACGATGTTAAGTAAATCATCGATTGAAGAACTATTTAAATATACAGAAAATACATTGTTATTACTTAGAGAAAGAAATATTCAATCGAACATTTCAAGAACTGAGAAAATAATCAATGATTGCTTAAAATATGTTGATATCAATTACCAAGATCCTAATTTATCTTTAAACGTCGTTTCGGATGTTTTAGACATTTCAGTATCTTATCTAAGTATGTTATTAAAAAAATACAAAGACATAACATTTAATAAATATGTTATACAAGTAAGGATGGAAAAAGCTAAAGAATTACTAAAAAATACTAGCAATAAAATTATCAGTATTTCAGAAGCTTGTGGCTATAATGAAGTGTATTACTTTAGCCATAGTTTTAAAAAATATACAGGACAATCTCCTAAAAAATATAGGGAGAGTCTCAATGTTTAAAAAACTTAATATTGGGTCAAGTATAACCATAGCAATCATGTCTATCGTTACCATCTTCTTACTTATAACAAGTATCATCTTAGTCTTCAATTTCCGTACGACTGCTTTTGATAACATTAAATATAGTTCAAGGGAAATTAACAAGCAAGTCATTATGAACTATGAAAATTATATAGATGGGGTTATTGAAACAGCAAACTACATCAGTTCTAAAACAAGTTTGTTATCTGAAAGCAACGAATTACTTGAATTAAAACAAATTTATATACAAGCCAAAGATATCTCTGATGATATTGTTTCTATTGTTTTATTAGACCGTTTTGGTCAAGACATTATCAACTCTAATAATCAACAAATTAGAGCAGACTTAACCAACAAGTATTGGTTTGGTCAAGCTTATGCTAACCCAGAAATATTTCATTTTTCATCACCTCATACGCAAGATGTATTTTTAGATTCAACACAAGAAGTAATTACCGTCACTAAAGTCATTAGTTACTATAACCAAGAAGGTTTATTGGTGGAAGGTGTTTTAACAATTGACTTAAACACATACAATATTATTGCTTTATCTAACAAAACAAATCTAGGTGAAAATGGACATATTTTAATCTTCAATAACACAGGTGAATATATCTATTCAAATAATGAAGCCTGTACTTTAGGTATTTGTGAATCAAAAGATTTAGCTGAAGCATTAGTTTTAGGTGGAGAAAGAGTTGTCATTGATGGTCAAAACATGTATTTAAATGTTAACACACTTTCACATACACGTTGGAACATTGCAACCTACATCAATATAGAAAGTATTTATACGTCTCAACAAACTATTCTTATCACAGCTATTGTTTTGTTCGCAAGTGCTCTGTTTATTAGTTTTATCTTATCAAAAAGTATTTCAAGTAGAATTTCTAGTCCAATGAGTAAGCTATCTGACCACATGTCCCATATTGACTATAATTCTATTCCTGATGAAATCACATTAAATGGTCAAATCGAAGTCGTTGAATTATCCAATTCATTTAATGATATGATTAGAGAAATAAAAAGTTTAATGGGACGATTGGTTCAAGAACAAAAAGAAAAAAGGAAATCTGAATTCTTTGCTTTACAAATGCAAATTAACCCCCATTTTTTATACAACACTTTAGATTCTATTGTATGGCTCGCGGAAAACAATCGCAATGATGAAGTCGTTGAAATGGTTGTTGCTTTATCTAGGTTTTTCAGAATATCTATTTCCAAAGGAGAGAATATCATTCCTATAGAACTAGAAATAGAACATGCAAGAAACTACTTAAATATTCAAAAAATTAGATACAACAAACAATTTGATTTTGAATTTGATGTCGATGTAAAAACATTTGATTATACAGTCGTAAAACTCATCTTACAACCATTGATTGAAAATGCAATTAATCATGGAATCAGTTCTGAAGAGAGTGGTGGATTTATTAAAATCACATCCAAATTTGTTGATAATCAAATCACTTTTGACATTATGAATAATGGGTATGGATTAACTCAAGATCAAATCAATATGATGTACAAACGAATGAAAGACCCTCATAAAGCTCAATCTATTGGTTTGAGGAATGTATATCAAAGACTTAAAATTTACTATGGTCAAGAAGCTGACATCATCATAACATCTGTAATGGATGAATATACATCATTGAAAATCGTTATTCCAGCTAGAAAGGAAGGATAATATGAAAAAACTATTAATTATATTGTTGCTACCACTCCTTCTAGTATTTATAGGGTGTTCTGAAACAACAAAACTTGTTCAGCTCTATATATATGATATGGGTGATCCTTTCATGGAAGACTATGCCGATTACATTGAAGAATATTCATACGGCTTATATACACTTGAAATTTATGATTGTCAAGACTCACAAGTTATTCAAAATGAGTTAATTGAAGAAGGATTAGAAACAAACCCAGATTTAATCATCGTCAATCCAATCGATCGACTATCCGCTTATTCAATTGTAAATAAAGTTAAGCAAAAAGATATCCCTATAATATTTATCAATAGAGAACCTTTAGAATCCGATTTGCAATTATATGATAAAGCATACTATGTCGGAGCTATCGCTTCACAATCAGGAGAATATCAAGCTGACATCATCGATTGGTTGTTTGGAAGAAATCCAGAAAATTTAAACCATTACGATTTAAATGAAGATAATATTATACAAACTGTTATCTTTAAAGGGGAACAAGGTCATCAAGACGCAGAGCAAAGAACTCAATTTGTACAATCAAGACTTATCGACCTAGGCTATAGTATTGAAGTCCTAACAATTCAAACTGCTGATTGGAATTATGATGATGCATATCAGTTAGCAATCCCTACATTTGAGTTATATGGAGATCAAATTGAAGTTGTAATCTCAAATAATGATTGGATGGCTCTTGGTGTTTTAGAAGCTATGATAGAACTTGGTTATATTGTTGATGTCAATGAAGATGGCATCATACAATCAGATGTAGAACCTTGGATTCCAATTATTGGAATCGATGGTATTGAAGAGACAAAACCTATGTTAGAAAATGGATTTATGCACGCGACAGTTATCAATGATTCTGATACACAAGCTATTGCAGCTGTTAGACTTGCATATGCCTTAATAAATGATATAGAATTTGACAATCCAGTCTTCGAAATAACAGATAATCGTTATATTTGGGTAAATTACATTATTGAATATTAATTTACAAAGCGCTAATTTTAGCGCTTTTTTTATTTAATGTAAAATCACTAAAACATTTGAGTAAATTTTTATAAATAATTTTGTAGAATATTACATTTTTTTGAAACCGTTAACATGCTAGAATGTAAGCGTTTGAAAGAAATAATAAAATATGAAAGGAATTTGAAATGAAAAAATTATTATCTTTACTATTATTAGTAGTTTTAGGTTTTGCTTTCATCGGATGTGGTCAAGAAACAACTACTGAAGCTGAAGGAACACAAACTACTGAAGAAGCTCAAATTAAAATTGGAGCTAACATTTACTCTTTTACTGACAACTTCATGAATGGAGCTGTTAAACCTGCATTAGTTGAATACGCTGCTGAACAAGGTGTTGACTTACAAATCGTTGACTCTGAAAACAACCAAGCGAAACTTAACGAGCAAGTAGATTCATTTATTCTTCAAGGTGTTGACGTATTAGCAATTAACTTAGTTGACCCTGCTGCTGCTCCTACAATTATCAATAAAGCAAAAGACGCTGACATCCCTCTAATTCTTTATAATAAAGAATCAACAATCGAAGGTGCAATGGCATCATACGACAAAGTATGGTATGTTGGTACAGCTTCAAAAGATGCTGGAATCATCCAAGGTGAAATGATGATGGCTGACTGGAATGCTAACCCATCATGGGACAAAAATGGCGATGGTCAAGTTCAATACGTTTTATTAAAAGGTGAAACTGGACATCCAGATGCTGAAGCAAGAACTGAATGGGCTGTAAAAACTTTCACAGATGCTGGAATCACAATGGATCAATTAGCAATTCAAGATTCAAGTACTTGGAATACTGCAGAAGCTAAAAACACTATGGATGCTTGGATTACAAACTTCGGTGACTCAATTGAATTAGTAATCTCTAACAATGATGGTATGGCTTTCGGTGCAATTACAGCTATGGCAGATGCTGGTGTTTCTTACCCAGTATATGGTGTTGATGCATTAGCTCAAGCATTAGTTCACATTCAAAATGATGAATTAAACGGAACTGTTCTTAACGATGCAGTTAACCAAGCTAAAGCTACATTAGACTTAGCAATCAACGCAGCAAAAGGTTTAGACGTATTAACAGGAACTGAATGGACAATCGACGATTTAGCTACTACTAAAGCTGTACGTGTACCTTATGTAGCAGTAACTAAAGACAACGTTACTGACTTCATGGCATAATAAAAAACTTAAAACAATTTTATTAAAATATTTTCAATAAGGGGATGGGAGGAAGAATTTTCTTCCATCTCTTTAATGAAAAGAGAAAGGGTGAAAGTTAATGGAACAACAAGAATATCTATTAAAAATAAAAGGCTTAACTAAATCATTTTCAGGCGTTACCGTATTAAACCATGTTAACTTAAATGTTCGTGCAGGTTCAATCCACGCTTTAATGGGTGAAAATGGTGCAGGAAAGTCTACGATGATGAAATGTTTGTTCGGGATTTATACACAAGATGAAGGCGAGTTCTATTTAGATAATGAACAAGTTAACTTCACTGATCCCAAACATGCATTAGAAAATGGTATTTCTATGGTTCACCAAGAGTTAAATCAGGTTTTACAACGTAATATTTTGGATAATATATGGTTAGGAAGATATCCAAGAAAAGGGTTATTCGTAGATGAATCTGATATGTTTGAAAAAACATCGAAACTATTTAACGATTTAGGAATTGATGTGGACCCTAGAGCTCAAATGGAAGATTTATCAGTCTCTCAGAGACAAATGGTTGAAATTGCAAAAGCAGTTTCATATGATGCAAAAATTATCGTACTAGATGAACCGACATCTTCTCTTACAGAGAATGAAGTTGATAAATTATTTGAAATTATGAGAACACTTAAAAAGAAAGGTGTTGGATTAATCTACATCTCTCATAAAATGGAAGAGATTTTTGAAATCACTGACGAAGTTACAGTCTTAAGGGATGGAAATTTAATTGGTGTTGATTATACAAAGAATTTAGACATGAATAAAATCATCAAAATGATGGTTGGACGAACATTAACACAACGTTTTCCTGACTTACCTGAAACTCACGGTGAAGTTAACTTAGAAATTAAGAACTTAACTACCTTAAATACCCCACAAGTAAAAAACGTAAGTTTTAAATTACATAAAGGAGAAATCTTAGGTGTAGGAGGATTAGTCGGTTCTAGAAGAACTGAACTCGTTGAAGCTATTTTTGGAGCGAGAGCTTTGGAAACTGGAGAATTAATATTAGATGGAAAAGAAATAAAAATCCACTCTCCAAAGGAAGCTATTAAACATAAATTTGCTTTAATTACTGAAGAACGACGTAGAACTGGTATTTATCCTGTCGCTGATATTAGATTTAATACAATCATTGCAAATGTTAAAACTTACAAATCTAAGCTTGGTTTATTATCTGAACCAAGAATGATTGAAGATACTGACAAACAAATCAAGGCAATGAGAGTAAAAACTCCAACTCAATTAGAACTTATTAGAGCCTTATCTGGTGGTAACCAACAAAAAGTGATTATTGGTCGTTGGTTATTAACCGAACCAGATATTTTACTTATGGATGAACCTACAAGAGGTATTGATGTAGGAGCTAAGTTTGAAATATATCAATTAATGATTGATTTAATAAATAGAGGTAAATCTATTATCATGGTTTCCTCTGAAATGCCTGAATTAATGGGAATTACTCACAGAATAGCTGTTATGAGTAATGGTCATTTAGCAGGTATCGTAAATACAAATGAGACAACTCAAGAAGAAATATTTGAATTGTCTGCAAAACATTTATAGGAGGAAATTATGAGTACTGAAAACTTACAAAATGAGTCAACTAAAAAGAAAAATATTTTCAAAAAGATCATTGATTTTATCTTTAGTATTTTTAAGTTTATAATAGTTGATGTTATATGGGGAGCTGTATTTCATTTCTTAATGTACAGATTCGTATTTTGTGCAATTATATACAGATTATTCGTTTATACAATAATTCTTGGTTTCTACAGATGGATATTTAAAGATCGCTTTAAATTAAATTTAAAAATTGATTCTGATAAAAACACTTTCTTAAAAATTTTACTTTATATATATAAATACACAATATATGTCATCTTATCTGCATTAAGAGGAATCGGTCAAGAAATCGTTCACCTTTTAACATTATTCTTTAATCAAGACTGGTTAAGTGTCGTTAAAAGATTCGAAACATATAAAGGTGAAGAAATTCCAGAAATTGAAATTGATGAAAATGGAAACCATAATAAAAAGCAATTAAGAAAAGCATCTCGCATGCAAAACCAAAGAAGAAGAATAGAGAAATATGCGACTTGGGATGAAAAAGACACAAGTGCATTCTTATTAAATAACGCTATTTATATCGTTATCTTAACATTAATCTTAATCATCATTATTATTTCTCCAAACTTCTTACAATTAGCAGTTTTAGAAAAAATATTATCACAATCTGCAGTTAGAATTATTCTTGCATTCGGTGTAGGAGGAATCATTATTCTTCAAGGGACTGACCTTTCATTAGGTAGAAACGTAGGTATGGCAGCGATTATTACTGCTTCACTATTACAAGCTGATTGGTATCCTAATCGTTTTTATGAATCTTTACCACAACTACCTTTAATTTTACCTTTAGTTATAGCAATGATTGTTTCTGCATTCTTTAGTGGTATTAATGGTTTAGTCGTTGCTAAATTCAAGGTTCACCCATTTTTAGCGACACTAGGTTCTTCTGTTGCATTATTCGGAATCTTATCAATGTACTTTGATTCTGGAGATGCTCCTGGTCAACCTATTGGTGGTTTATCAGAAACATTAGTTGAGTTTGTTAACGGTGATATTTTAGGTATACCAAATCTAATTATCTATGCCATCTTAGCTACTGTTGTTGTATGGATTATTTGGAATAAAACAACATTTGGAAAGAATATGTTTGCAGTAGGTGGAAACCCAGAAGCTGCTAACATTTCTGGAGTTAATGTCTTAAAAACAACAGTTATGGTTTATATCTTAGCTGGATTACTATACGGTTTAGGTGGATTCTTAGAAGCCGGACGTATTGGTTCTGTATCAAATACAACTGGGGCAAACTATGAGTTAGATGCGATTGCAGCCTGTGTTGTTGGTGGTATCTCATTCTCTGGTGGTGTCGGTAAAGTTAGTGGAGCTATCACTGGGGTTTTAATGTTCACAATTATCGTATATGGTATGCAATTCATTGGTTTAGAAGTTTTCTACCAATACATTGTTAAAGGTGTCATCATCGTTGTTGCTGTTGCATTAGATACTAGAAAATATATATTAAAAACTTAATCGTTAATTTCTCTCTTAAATAAGTGTTGTTAGGCTTGGTATTTTCCTAACGAATGCTAGGTTTAATAATACAATTGACTTTTATAAACCCTTGTAAAAAAGGCAACCAAAATATGGTTGCCTTTTTTCTATAAAATTCTTATTTTATTAAACTTTTCTAGCACAAATTCCTAAAGCTTCAGGTCCAACGTGAACACCTAAAACTGGTGTTAATGCTGTAATATCGATCTTCTTCACATTCAATTCAGAAAGTAACTTGTCAGCCATTGCTTTTGCGTCATCATCATGAAGCCCATAATGAATCGTTATTTCAACAGGATCATCACCAAATTTTTCTTTAAGTTTTTTTCTCATTGTAACGTAAGTTCTCTTCATTCCAAAACCTTTAGATAATGTATGATAGACTCCATCATCACCAACTGCGATAATAGGTTTCACATGTAAGATATTACCAATGGTACCTTCTACTTTTCCAATACGTCCACCTTTAATCAAGTAACTTAACGTTTCAACTGTAAAGAAAGCTAATGATTCTTTATATCTAATTTCATCCAATCTAGTGAAGATTTCCTCTATTGATTTGTTTTCTTTAATTAGATTAATGGCTTCTTTTACTAGGTATCCTTGAGCCATTGAAAGCGTCATTGTATCATACATATGAACTTTAATACCTTCTACCATTTCATTAAGATTTCTAAACCCATTATAAGTTCCTGATAACCCTTTTGAAATTGTTAATACTAAAACATCCGTATATCCTTCTTTTTTTAGGTCCTCTAAAGCGTTAATATAATCTTCACTTTGAGGAAGACTTGTTTTTATATGCATATCTTTTAATTGTTCGTATACTCTTTCAGCTGTAACTTCAAATAAGTCACGATAAAATACTCCATCAAAATTTAGTTGCAATGGAATGTATTTTAGATTTTTAGTGGAATTAATGTAATCTAATTGAAGATTACTTCCCGAGTCTGTAATTACTGCTAATTTCATGTTAATTCCTCCTTTACATGTTTGTATGCATTAAGCATATCAGTAATTACTATGTCTGTCAAGGTAATAACACTTAAAGTTAATTTTAAGTGTTTGTTTTGTGATAGAAAAAGAGAGAACAAACCGTTCTCTCTTAATTACTATATCCATTCTTTATAGAATCTATCTAAATAATCTTTCATATAGTTTACTCTATCTAAAGCAATTTCCCTTGCATACTCAGTATGCATTAAGTCAGGAAGCTTAAATAGTTTTTGATAGAAGTGAGCTACACTTGAATCATCATCTAAGGTTCCTTGATATAGAGGTCTATTCTTATACCCTGAATATGCAAAACATCGTGCAATACCGATTGCTCCTAATGCATCTAATCGATCTGCATCTTGAACGATTTTTCCTTCTAAAGTAGAAACCGTGAATCCTTTCTTATAAGATGAATAAGACATGTTTTTTATGATGTCAATGATATGATTTTTCTCTTCAACATCATACTTATTTAAGAAATCTAATGCATGCGTAGTCTCTTTAGAAATTTTAGGATCATCTAAATCATGTAACAAAGCAGCTAATCCAACAACATCTTCGTTCACATCATATGCTTTTGAAATGATCATCGCTTGTTTATAAACTCTAAATGTATGATAGTCATCATGTCCTGACACATCTTTTCCAAGGATTTTGGTGACATATTCTTTTGCTAAAGCAATTAGATTACTCATCAAAGTATTCCTTTGACAATTTCACATAATAATCTGTGTTCTTAAGATTTTTCTCAATTTGTTCTTCTGATAGTTCCTTTAAGATTCTCATTGGATTTCCCACAACTAATGTTCTTGGTGGAATAGTTTTACCGGGAGGTACTAAACACCCAGCACCAACCATTGCATATTCACCTATCGTAGCTCCATTAAGAATAATCGCTCCCATACCGATGAGTGCATAGTCTTTGACTGTTGCTGCATGAATAATGGCAGAATGCCCGACAGTAACGTTTTTACCAATTTTAGTGGGATAGTTTGTATCTGTATGAACAACTGCGTTATCTTGGATATTTGTTCTCTCTCCGATGATGATTGGAGCCATATCCCCTCTAAGCGTTGCATTAAACCATACATTCGCGTTTTTTTCTAAAGTTACATCACCTATAACAACAGCTGTAGGACATACTTTAGCGTTTTTTGAAATCTTTGGTTCGATATTTTTATATTTCATTTTAACCTCTTAACACCTTATAAATATTATTTACTAAATCACTTGCAGTTAAACAAACAACCCCAAATTCTTCTGTTGCATAGTTCGCAGATTCAGCATGGATATATACTGCGTCAGCAACTGAACCGATTAAGTCATCTGTATCGATGTTTGCGGCTAAGATACCAGATAACACATCTCCGCTTCCTGCTGTTGCTAAACCAGTGTTTGTTACTTGCATAAAGATGGTTCTTTCTTTAGTTGCTAGAATGTTTGTTGATCCCTTTAATAAGACGTTGAATCCTTTACTTGTTAGTCTTTTAATGAATCTTAATGGATCTTTTTGAATCGTTTCAACTTTTACCCCTAATAATTTACTTAACTCTCCCATATGTGGCGTTAAAATAATATTTGGATTTTTATATCTTTTTATTTCAATATGTTCTAATCCACTGGCATCAATAATAACAGGAATGTTAGAATTAAGTAAATAATCTAATAATAATTTATTGTTTTCTGAATCATCGATTCCTGGTCCATAAACAACTGATTTAAGTTTCTTAAATGAATCAATTAAATCAGCTCCTGTATTGTGTTGAATAATTAATTCTGGATAGAATTGAGTAAATGAATTCCCTTCTAAATTAGATATTACTTTAGAAATACCTAAACCAGCCTTTAATCCAGCCATCGCTGCCATTTGAATTGAACCCATCATAGAAGGTCTACCACCAATAAAAATAGAATATCCATATGTGTATTTGTTTCCAGTATGCGGTCGAACTGGAATATCGAGTTGATAGTCTTCCATATCTAAACAATCACGATGAATAATATGTTCATCTTTCAATCCGATTTCTAATAGGTTAATGTCTCCTTGGAAATCCATGGCATCGTTTAAAATATTCCCCAACTTATAAGTTCCTAAAATACCTGTCATATCTGCTATAACAGCTTCTTTCATAACCAATCCGTTATTAGGATTCAATCCACTCGGAATATCAATTGAATATACAAACGTATCAGATGCATTCATATACCCGATTAAATCTTTTCTGTAATCTGAAACTGGTTGATTTAATCCAGTCCCAAAAAGACCATCAATAATATAATCTGATTGGAAGATAGCGTCTTGATGTTGATTTAATTCATCTAAGGAAGTAATCAATTCAACTGTACCAGCGAGATCAAATTGTTTTAAATAACTATCACTTGATGAAGAAACATCTCCAAAAACTAAAACATGTGGTTTGTATCCTTTGTCTCTTAACAGCCTTAACATGACTAAGGCATCTCCACCGTTATTGCCTTTACCTGCAATAACCAAGATATTTGAGTCTCTTTCCGGATTTACTCTTTCTAGAAAATCTTTTGTTAAAGCTTCTCCTGCTTTTTCCATTAAGTCAGTTACTGTAATCTTACAAGATTTCATTGTAAATTGTTCTGCTTTTTTCATTTCCTCTGTTGTTAAAACTTTCATAATATCACCTCAAAATAAAATATCTAATAAATATATAACCCCTAAATGAAGCGGGTAGAATATATAGAAAAACCACTTTGTGTTTATCTTACCTTTTTTACCGTTATATAAGAATATAAATATAAATCCTAGTAACGAGAACCATTGCCACCACGATTCACTTGGATATCTAAAAAAGAATCGATTTTCTATAACTAAAGAAAGTGGTGTTTCAATAAAAATCAAATTAAGTGCTAAAACAAATAAAAACTGAGTTACTATATTGTTTCTATATAAAGCAAAAATAAGAATGATTAATGGCCCGTACATACCATATGGAGTATTAAGCATTTCTGCTAAGATTAAGATAACAATGACAGGAATAAGCATAAGCCATCTTTTCCTAACATCTTCTTGATTGAGTAATCTTATACACGTTAAACCAAAAACAAGGGGCCATATCACATTATATTCTATCAGTAGATTAACATCAGATACTAAATAATACACGATTAAAAATATTTCTATTGCTAAAGCAAATGCTAGCAATCTAAACCAGTATTTGTTGATGTCTTTTGTTTTAAAAAATCCTTCAGCTATCATATATGCAAATAGAACAAAAGCTATTCTCCCTAATATTCTAAATATGAGCCAAATTGTTGTATATGGAACAAAAAACTGAACAGCAAAATGATCTAAAAACGTTGAGATAGCTGCAATTGCTTTAATATAATTTCTATTCATTAAAATATATCTATTTGTACTGGGCAGTGATCACTTCCGTAGATATCATTTCTAATTTCAGCGTTATTGACGTGTTCCATCAATCGATCTGAAACTACGAAATAATCAATTCTCCAGCCAGAGTTATTCGCTCTCGCATTGAATCTATATGACCACCATGAGTACTTCACTGTATCTGGATTTAATTCTCTCCAAGTATCTTTAAATCCTGCATCGAGTAATAATTGAAATTTAGTTCTTTCCTGGATTGAAAATCCTGGATTTTTCATATTAGCTTTTGGATTTTTTAAATCTATTTCTTTATGGGCTACATTTAGGTCCCCGCATAAAACAACTGGTTTTATTTTATCTAGTTTAGAGATATATTCTCTAAAGTTATCTTCATAGACTTGACGATATTCAATTCTCGCTAATTCGGGTTTTGAATTAGGAACATAGACATTAATGAAATAAAAGGTTTCATATTCTAACGTAATGATTCTACCTTCATCGTTATACATCTCACCATCAATTCCGTAGACAACACTTAATGGTTCTTTCTTCGTATATATTAATGTTCCTGAATATCCTTTTTTATCAGCACAATTCCAATATTCAAAATACCCTTCAGGTGTGAATTCTTTTTGATCTTCTTGCATTTTTGTTTCTTGGATTGCGAATATATCAGCGTTCTCTTCATTAAAGAAATCTAAAAAACCTTTTTTTGTTGCTGCACGCAATCCATTAACATTCCATGTAATAAATTTCATAGTTTATCTCCTTATGTTATCTATTAAAATTATAACATAATATCAATCATTTCGGTGTAAATCACAAGATTTTCTTGCAAATATATTAATCATACAAATTTCATAAAAAATTCCAAAAATATAGTATAATTTTTATGAGGTGATAATTATGAAAAACAATCAAACAAGACAATTAGTCTTAGCAGGGTTATTTCTGGCATTAGCATTAGTATTGCCATGGATAACCATGCAAATACCAACATTAGGCGTTTTATTAACTCCTATGCATTTTCCTGTTATTTTAGCAGCTGTTTTCTTAGGACCAATCTATGGTGGAATCATAGGGTTAGTTGCCCCTTTACTAAGAACATTAATGTTTGGACTACCACCAATGCCAATTGCAGCATTTATGTCAGCTGAGTTATTGACATATGCAGTGGTTATCGGGTTAATCATGATATTCTTAAAAGAAAAAAATATCAACTTTACTTTAAAAATAGTCATTGCTTTAGTTATAGCGATGTTATTGGGTAGAATCGTTTATGCACTGACAATGAATATCTTTGTAAATGCAAACTTCTTTGCGGTCTTTTTAACAACATTTACAGGATCATTTGTAGGTATTATACTTCAGTTGATTTTGATTCCGCTTTTAGCGACTAGGCTTAAACAATATGCTTTCACTCGTTAATGATTTAAAAAAATCATCGTTAATAGCTATAGAAGGTGAACCAGGTGCTGGCAAATCTACCTTAGCTAGATATTTGAAAAATCAGTTAAATGCGAATTTAGTTAGTATTGACGATTTTTATTTACCACTATCAAAAAGAGACAAAGATACATTTGCTAAAGGTGGGAATAATATTGATTTTAAGAGATTGTTTAATGAAGTCATATCAAAACACATAAACAAAGAATCAATTGAGTACAGGTCATATAACTGTCAAACAGATACGTTTTCTGAGGTTATATCCTTATCGCACACTCCAATTTTAATTATTGAGGGAAGTTATGTGTTAAGACCGGAAATAATCAACTATTTTGATTATAAAATATTACTGACTATCCTACAAAAACAACAAGCCAAAAGATTATCATCTAGACCTAATTATCCTGATTTTGTTAAGAAATGGATTCCATTATCAAGGACTTATATTAAAGACAATGATATTTCAAATAAAGTCGATAGAATCATAGAAGATTTAAATTTATAAAGACCGTTAAAAACGGTCTTTTTTTACTCAAGAACATAGTCTAAATCTAAGATGTCAGTTCCTTCTTTTAATATGGGTCTATATTTATCAAGGTATAATTTACCCCACATTGAATCTTCATTTTCTTCCCCTGCTAAATAAAGAGCGAAAAATAAAATAATGATTCTTAGTTTAAGAAATAAGTTTAATTGTTTCAAACTATCATCATCAATAGAGTTAAATTTTCTATAGCCTTTTAAAAATGGAATTAAAAAAGTTTTTGCATGCTCATTTGATTTTGAAAAATCATGTTCCCTAAAAACATATCTATAGAATAAGATAATCGCAATATCACTGATGAAGTGTTTGTATGCTGCATCATCAAAATCGAAGATGGTAATTTTTTCATTATGATAAAACATATTACCAAAATGCATATCTGTATGAATCAGCCCATAGTTATCTTTATGTGTTTCCATGGCACGAATTTGATTTACAACTTTTTTATATTCAGAGTATACAAATTGATCTTCTTCTTTTAGTAAGTCTTTAGCATCATCCGCAAGTGTATCTTCATACCAATGAATTCGTCTATATTTAGGTTTAAATGATTTTGTTAAATGATGCATTTTTCCAACAACTTCTCCAAAATACTCAATGAATTCTTCTGTTAAATCTTCTTGTTGGATATAGGTTCCTGGTGCTTTATTAAATACACTCACGTAAAAAGCCTGATGATTGTTTATATCAATTTTTTCACAAATCAAGTTGTTTATTGATTTGACCACATAAGAGACATCTACTTCGTTTCTAGCAAGATAATCTTGGAATTCTAATTCAGCCAAAACATCTTCATAACGCCTGTGACTACTGTGAACAAATCGCATGATGTATGATGTATCATCCAAAACAAACTCATAGACAAAATTTTCGAAACCACCTAGATATTTGATTAGATTAACATCTACATTGTAACTTTTGGCGGCTTGAAGAATAACATCTTTCGTTAAAGAATCTTTTATTGTTTTATCCATAGTTAAACGACCCTATTATATGCTTTTTCTTTTATAGTTCCATCTCTATAAGCTTCTAAAAGATGTTTTAAATCGGTAATTCTTTCTTTTATTTTTAATCCTACGTTCGTATCAAATATATATGTTCTATCTAATTTTAATTCTTCAGATCTGGTTATCGATACAATATCTTTTTCTTCGTTAATCAAATCCATATACGTTTCAAATCTTTCATGAGAAACTAAAAAATAAGCATGAGAGTCACTAATTAAAGAATACCCCCCAAAGGACGTTTTAGATGAATATTCTTTAGACATACCACCATCAATAGAATAAATACGTTTATTGGCTAACACGACATTTTCACCTTTTGTTATATCTAGAGGGACATGTCCATTAATGATTTTAGCTTTATCAAAATCTAAATCAAACTCATCATAGATCATTTTAAGAACTTTCTCTTCTTCTCTGTATGTATAATACGCATTTATTTTTTCTTTATGTGTCGCTTTATCATCAATAAAATATCTCTCAAAAGTTTTCATGGCACTTTTACCAAATAATGGGCTTGATTTACCTTGCCATAACATTAAGAAGTAATCTGCTTCTGGATTCTCTTTATCATACCTATTTACAAATGCATGTCTAATTATCTTTTCATAAACTTCAAATAGATTTCTTCCATAATAGATTAACCCATCCACACGTTGTCTCAAGAATTGTCTATCCTCAGTTAAAGGTATCGCTGCATGGAATAAAAGGTTGTTATTGTATATTAAATACATAGAACCTTTTCTCATTAAGTATCTTGCATGTTTTTGTAACATTTCATTATGTAAGAATAGATGTTTTAAGTGATTCATCACTTGGATTTCATCATCTGTTAATTCATAAGGTTTTTTAGGATTTATTGTTGGAAAATTTGTATCGTTTAATTCATATGTTTTTCCATCAATTAGAATCGTACCTTTATCATAGTCAATTTTATCTAATAGTAATCTATCGTCTAAGTCAAAGTCTGGATTTCTTTTGATAACATGATGTTCTAATTTAAATTGAATGACACTGATTGCTTTATGGATTTTAGCAACAAATGTGAAGTCATCTGAATCTTTATATCGAGATGCACTTCCTCTTGGAATAAATTGAGTACATGGATCATTCTCATATATTTTATGAGCAAATCTAGCTAATGGAATTAAATTGATTCCATACCCATCTTCAAAACAATCAAGATTATTATATCTAGCAGCAATTCTTATGACATTCGCAAGCATGACTTTTGATCCGCTTGCCGCACCTAAAAAAGCGATGTCGTGATTTCCCCACTGAATATCGATGTTTTTCATATTATATAGTTTTTCCATAATTAGATGTGGACTTGGTCCTCTATCGAATATATCTCCAACGATATGCAATCTATCAACAGCGAGTTTTCTAATGAATCTTGACATTTCTAAGATGAATTTATTTTCTCTTCTCGTTTCAAAAATAGCATCGATAATTGCTTTATAATATCTTTCTTTATCTTCATGTGAACTTGATTCGTAAATTAACTCTTGGATGATATATCCAAATTCTTTTTGTAAGGTTTTACTGACTTTACTTTTCGTGTATTTTGTCGCTAAATGCTTGGCTAAATCAATCATTAACATTAATTGTTCCCTACTGATTTGTTTATAAATATTCCTTGGATGTAGGTCTCTATATTTATTCAACATATCAGTTGGATAATAAATAAAAAATGATAATCGATTTCTTTTTTCAACACTTAAATCAGGAAAAATGAGATTGATTTTCTCTCTAATAATTCCAGATGCGTTTTTTAAATAATGATTAAAAGCATCATACTCACCATGAATATCCGTTACGAATATTTCGGTACCCTTAGGTAAATTTAAAATGGCAGTCAGATTAATGAGTTCTGAACTTGCTGTTTGTACTGTAGGAAACTCTTTACTAAGTAGTTCTAAGTACTTGTTTTGATATGGCATAATCTCCTCCAATTAAGTTATAGATATACCTATTGTAAATTAATTTTTATATTAAAACAACAGATGAATTAAAATAGGAATGTATTTCTACATTCCTATTGCAAATAACATTCCTAATGCGAGTCCTAAAAAAGTCCCTAAAGCATATCCAATTGACCCACAGATTAATCCAGGGACAGTTAAAGAATCATTTTTTATTTGACTTGTAATCGCTGGAACAAACGCAGGCCCATATAATCCAGCAGTTAATGTAACAATCATACAATCACTGTCAATTTTTAGAAATCTAGCAAAAATCATATGGACAATAAAAGCACCTATGGTAATAGACCCATATAAAATTAACATATCTGTAAAATCACCACTAACTAATCTAGAAAAATCAACAGATGACGATAAGGCAAATGAAAACACTAAAATTAAGTAATGACCAAGGATGTTAGTTCCTTCGGTTTCTCTAATCTTTTTATTAAACGACCCAATAACACCAAAGATTGTCACACCAATCAACATAACAGGAACTAAGAAATCCAGCATTCTACCATCTTCTGAACCTAAGATTACCCAAACCAGAACGCCAAAACCGGCTGAGATAATAGTCATAATTAAAGCGACAATAAACGCTTTAAACAGTTTGTATGATGTCTTAAACTCCTTAATTTTAAAATCTTCTGTGTTCTTCATTTTAGATGCTTCTTTAAGATATGTATTTTCTTTATGATAAGGTAATATTTTATCTAATAATGGTTTTGCTAAAAATAATAAGAAAATGTAAAATAACGCTCCGATAATAATATCTGATAAATTAGCTAAAGTAATTAATTCTGCTTTACCAGCAAAATTTTCAATTAAGATATTTGTTATGGAATTCAAATTAGGTGTTCCACCTGTATATAATCCAACAGCTGCGGCAGATAAAGCATCTCCATGTAACAAGGATTTACCATAGACAAAGAAAACAATTGTGGAGACTAAAACCACAGAAATAATCAATGCTAAGAATGATTTTAAAACAGTTTTTGATAATTTCTTTGCTTCTTGCAAATTAGCACCAAATAATAGTAAAGGAATTCCAATTGCAATCGCTGCGAAGCTAGCTGTTTCTCCTATGTCTGAATCCAATGACAAAGTAACTCCATTATTGTTTAATAAAAAAATAATCAATGCAATGACCAATCCTAAAAAATACGCCATTCCAATTGTCCCAAAAAGTTTGGTTAGTTTGTTGTTTTTAAATCTAATGATTAAATAGGGAACTACAAATATAAGTAAAATATAAATTATGTCTATCATTTCTTGATCTCCTTCTGGTAAATTCTAAATGTCTTAGCTACATGGCCACCAAATTTATTAAATGAATTAATGGTTTTGTCATTACCTTCAACCATGGTTCCACCTTCAAATTCAGTAATTCCCATGATTTCAAATTCATCGTATATTTTTTTGTATATATATCCAATTAATCCAGTGCCTTGATAATCTGGAACAACATATTGCATCATACCTCTTACTTTAGTAATTTTTCTTTTTAAACAAAGCATTCTTAATGGTCTAACTTTACCATTAAGTTTTTTAAAGACTTGGTTAAAATCTAGTAAACAAAAACAAAATCCAACAGGTCTTCCAGTATCTCTTACACGTGCAATTCTAATGATTCTCTTATCCAAGAAAGGTCTTAAGTTTTCTGCCACAGATCGAATTAAATCAATCGAAGGAACCTCTTGGTAGATATGATGATTATCTGCTTCAGATAAGATTGTATGAATATCATCAATCTCTTTATCAATGTTTTTGAAGTCAATATAATCAACATCTATAGGATACTTTCTTTCGAAATAGTTCCCTAAAGTCTTTAATCGCCTCATGTTTTTTTCATTTTGAACAGGAATGATACTCACTGTATCAATTTTCTTAGTGTATCCTAATGCTTCTAAAAATTTAGGAATATAATCCATATTATAAGATGTAAATATAACAGGATCTTTGTCAAAGCTATTGACTAAGATCCCTCTTCTATTATCAGGATCATATGGAGTAAAACTTCCTTCAGAATGTGTAATATTTTGTTTTTTCATGTCTGCATGCATATAATCAAATAGTTCATTAGCGACTTCTTGATTGTCTATACACTCAAAATATGAAAAGTAACATGCCATTCTTTCTTCTTTTACATTCTCTTCGATTCTGTATAATAATCTACCGATAACTTGGTTTTCTTCATTAACAGATAATATAGCTGTATAATTTTGTTCTTTTAGGACTTCTTTAATTAGTTCTCTTGTTAAAACAAAATAAAGAGGTGGTACATAGTAAGGATTTTCTTTATACAAATCCTTAGCAAAATACACAAACCTCTTTATATCTTTTTTATTCATAACTTTACGTATCATAAAAGCCTCCGTAATAATTATTTAAATTTTAACAAATATCCCTATAAATAGCAATGTTTTAATTGACGTTTTTAAAAAAAGGCGATTAATTCGCCTTTTCATTTTCGTTATTCTTTTTTAATTTATTTCTAGCTTCTTTTTGTTTTGCGGTTGCATTCTCTAAATCAACAAAATACTTTTCGATTGCTAAATTTAAATTATCTTCATCCATTAAAAGTTTAAAACTTTTCTTTATGATAGCCTCTTCAAATAATACTAAGCTTAAGAATAATAAATAGATAATGTTTGATACATAGAACCATAACTCAAATAATCCACCTCTTTGAAACACAATTAACATTGAGATTGACCCACCATAAATGATTATTTGCCATATATAAATGATTTTTCTTAAACGTGGATTTTCTTTGGATACCCATCTTGAATAAGGAACGACCGCTAAGAAAAAGAATAATGCATGTAAAGATGCTGTTAGTGTATGGACAAACCATAAGATTTTATATACATCTGCGATAGCAGGTATAATCGCAGTAATAACTAAGAAAGCTGCCGATAACCCGATATAATGATACCCATATTTTGTTTGATATTGTTCTAGTTTAAACAAAACAACTACAGTAAATTGTATTGATATCCCCGTGATAATTGACCATATAATAAAAAATAATCGATTATCAAATAAATTACCAATATTGCTCAATGTATATATAAAAGGAGTTTCTAACAATCCATAGACTAACGTTAAAAGCAAAGCCCCTAATAACATAGACATGATTGCAGTTCTCGTTTGTCTAGTTTGTGTTAACTCTTTTTGAATATCTAAAAGATTCTTTTTTTCTAATTCTTTCTTAGCTCCTAAGTAATCAATGGATTCCATAAACTATTCCTCTCAATTTATCACTAATATTATACTATCAAAATCAAATGTTTTAGTCAATAAAAAACATCAGATATTCTGATGTTTTTACGTTATGATAATAGCTTTTTAATGTCTTCTTTTGTTAATACTTTTCCTTTAGATAAGACTGTTTCATCAACAACTAAAGCCGGTGTATTCATGACATTATATTTTGATATTTCTATAAAGTCTGTCACTTTAGTTACTGTGAACTCTAATCCTAATTCATCAGCTGCTAAAATAGCATTTTGCTGAAGTTGTTTACACTTTTTACATCCTGATCCTAGTATTTTAATTTCCATATTTTCCTCCTATGTTAAATAATGACTAAATAATTAAATACAAATCCTATAATGATTATTCCTACAGTTACAATTCCTACAAATGTCCATAATAGTTTTCTTTTTACAACTTTACTCAACATCATAATTGATGGGAAACTTAATGCTGTTACAGACATCAAAAATGCGAGTGCAGTCCCTAATCCAATTCCTTTGGCAACTAATGCCTCTGCGATAGGTAACGCTCCAAAGATATCTGCATACATTGGTATACCAACAACTGTAGCGACCAATACTGAATACCATTTGTCAGCGCCTAAGACTGCTTCAATCCATGCTTGTGGTATCCATCCGTGAATGACAGCACCGATACCCACACCTATAAGGACATATAACCAAACTTTTTTAATGACTGACTTTACTTGATCAACTGAATAATGACGTCTTTCTTTTCTAGATGGTTTTTTCATTTCTTCATTTTCAGATATAAACGCTTCTTTTTCTTTTAAGAAATCAGCAACTTGATCTTCCATTTTTAATTTTGAGATTATCGTACCACCAAGTACAGCTAAAATGAGTCCCACAACCACATAAATAATTGCGACTTCCCAACCAAAGATTCCAGCGAGCAACATCACTGAAGCAAGATCAACTAAAGGCGACGATATTAAAAATGAGAATGTAACTCCAATAGGTAATCCTGCTTTTGTAAACCCAATAAAGATTGGAATCGAAGAACACGAACAAAATGGTGTTACCGTTCCTAATAAAGCTCCAATCGTATTGGCACCTACTCCTTTATATTTACTTAATATACTTCTTGTTCTATCTACAGTAAAGTATGTTTGTATATACGAAGATATATAGATTAATACTGATAATAGTATAAATATTTTAACAACATCATATAAGAAGAATGATACTCCAGGATACCAATTTCCTTCTGGGTTCATGCCAAATAAATCTAATAGTAATTTATTTACTAAGTCTTGAAGCCATGTCATTTTCAGCAAAGCATCATTCAGTATAGTAAATATGTTTCTCGTCGTTTCAGTTTCGGCTAGCATTAACATTTATTGCACGTTTGTCCTCTTTCTTTTAAATTCTTTAAGTATAAAATCATTTCATCTATTGCATCATAGTTTATATGATATCTTAATTCAGTTCCTACCTTTTCAACATCGGCTAAACCGGATTCTTTAATGTTTTTTAGATGATAACTTAATGTTGGTTGTTTTACATCAATCTTATCAGAAAAATTACACGTACAACAGTTACCTTTTACTAAATGGTTGACAACTTCCAATCGTGTTTCATCCGAGAAAACTTTAAACAATTTTGTTATTTTCATTATGCCCTCCTTAATATAGATATTTGTCTATATTTAAAAACATCTATATTATAACACATATTTTCAACAATACAAGAGAGATTATCTTTATATTTAAACCAAATGAAAAACACCCACTGGGAATAGGTGTTTTTCGGGAAGAAATATAAATATATAAGATTATTAGAGAGTGATGTTTTCTGGTTTATGTAAGTAATATCCTTGTTGAATATTACATCCTAATGATTGTAATAAATCGCAAACTTCTTTTGTTTCAACGCCTTCAGCTATAACTTCTTTGTTTTTTAGTTCACTGATTTTTCTAATCATTTTAATAATTTCTCGATTACTTGGATTATGAATGTTTTTTACAAAATGCTGATCTAGTTTAATTACATCATAGTTTACTTTTTCTAAAACTGCTAAACTAGAATATTCAATTCCGAAGTCATCTAAAGCGATTAAGTACCCTTTTCTTTTATAGTTATTTATTCTGCTTACGCATAAATCAAGTTTATTTACAAATGTACCTTCAGATATTTCAATAAATATATCTGATGGGTTTAAGCCTATCTCATTAACCTTTTGATCAAAGAAAGCAAAGAAATTAAGATTCAGTAGTGATGTAGGTGATAGGTTAACTGTCAACTTAGCCTCTTTTACTTCCTCATTTGTTTCTTTTAACGCTTTAAACTTTAATAAAGACTTTTCGACCATGTATTTATCTAATCGATCGAGTTGATTTGTTTCTTTCGCTATTTTGAAAAAATCAAGTGGCGATACATAGCCGAGTTCTTCATCTTTCCACCTTGCTAGCTCTTCAACGACATACGTTGTATTGTTAGAACAATCAATTGCCTTTTGAAAATATACTTGTATAACTTCATTATCTAGAGCTAATTTTAATTTGTTAGCAAGTTCTAGATTGTATTTTAAGTTTTCCATCATGCTTTTGTCATAGCGATTGATTTCGATGTTATTGTGATTAATCGCATCACTTAAAGCAATACTAGATAGAGAGATAATCTCATCTAAGTTTTTAGAGTCTGTCGGGTATACTGAACATCCAACTTTTCTATCAACTTGCAAATCAATGTTTTTGATACGATATGGTTTATATAAAAAATCAATTATTTTGTCAGTGTAGTTTCTGATTCTTAAATCATCTACCGGTCCATTAAAGAACATCAATATGAATTTAGATTCTGTATATCTAGCTACATATCCATCTTTACCAGCTATTACTTTTAAATCTTCTGCTATTTTAATAGATAATTCATCCGTTATATGATGACCGTAATATCCAGTCATATCTGAGAAATGAATTGCATCTATAGAAAAGCAAATCGCTGATTCAGCTGACTTCATTTCTCTAAGTTTTTCAAACATTCCATATTGATTCATCAATCCTGTGATTTGATCTTTCTTTTGATAGTAATCTTTAATTGGATCTAACTTAACTAAGTTTGTCATATCAGACCCTGCAACTATAATTGATTCAATATTGTTTAATTCATCAAGATTAGCATGATAACTCATAAAGATAAGTTTCTCTTCATTTTGGTAATCAAATTTAACTATATTAAAACTCTCTTGATTAAGTCTTAGTTCATCGTACCATTTATTATCAGATAGACCTAGTTTTTTAAATTCACTTAATAACGATTCCCCAAGAATTTCTTCTAACTTTTTATTAAATAATATAAGTGTTTTATCATTCGCATATAAGAAATTACCATAAGGATCTAACATAAATATTAAATCATTCTTTTCGAGAGTGATATTCTCAGCATCCTTATTTATAAGATTACTCAATATTTCTCTACGATTACTGGTTGAATTTGATCTAGTAACATTTTGTGACTTATCATGAATATAATTTAATGTACCCATAATATTAGGAGTAAAGAAACTTCTATAGTAAGATAGTTTTGTTTCGTAACGAATTAAAACTATTAACACGACAACCAATACTATAATTCCAAATACAATACTTTGAGTTGATGTGAAGTCTATATTATTAAATTTTGATATGAAATCAGAAAAAACATCCATTTTATCAGTATAAATAAGACTTATTAATAGTGACATGTTTAAAATCATTTCTTACTCCTTTCTATGAATATACGACATAATATGTCGCTTATGTACATATTATACTATATGTGACACGTCATTTAACAGCGCACATATGTCGCATTTGTGAATTTAAACAATTTCAATTAAACAAAAATGCGACATATGATGTCGCATTGGCTAAAAATAGCCATATTTTTTTTAAAAAATAAAAAAAAATAACGATAAATATCGTTATTTTTCATATAATATTATAGAATTAAGCTAACTATCTATCAAACTTATGACATACTTTTTAAAATTTATACTAAAATCCTTTTCAATTAACGTCGTAAACTTCTCAACCTTGGCATGGTTACCTTCCATGTTTAAAACATAAAAACATTTTTGTATAGCTTGATCAAATTCTTCTTTTTGTCCAAGTGCATAGTGGGCTAGAGATTTAAAATACAGAAAATATTCCCATAAGTAGTATTGTTTATTTTGAACACCTCTTTCAATTCCCAAATCACAGTAATAAATAACACGTGGGTAATCTCTTTTCACTCCATAAGTTCTTGCAATCCTCATAAGAATTAAAGAATAGATATATTCTGTACCACCAGATAATATACTTTCCGAGCTGTCAAACATAGCATTTAGACGTTTTAACAGCATATCCTGCTGTTTTCCTGTAAATACGCTCAGTAGAAAGGATAAAATTAAAACCTCAACATCTGTGAAATATTGCTGTTTAAGAATGTTTGGATAATCGATTAATTCGGATACATTTTTTATTACTTCTTCTATACTAAACTCTCTAGAGTAATATTTTAGCACTATATTAGCATGTGTATAATATACTCTACCTTCTTCAGAAATAATCAAATCCTTATCCAATTCATCCTTTAATGTTAAAGCCGTTTTATAATCATTGTTCGCAACTGCATTATAAAAATCATTGATTTTCATATACTGATTATATTTTTCTCTTTCAAATTCAGCTAATAATTTTTTAGAGTTGATTCCTAATTTTTCAGCAAATTGATCAATTTTCTCATACGGAATAACAGAATCACCGTTTTTATAGCGCTGATATTGTCTAATAGAAACGATTCCAGAAACAAATTCTTCTTGAGATACGTTTCTACCAAAACGTATTTTTTCAAAATAGTTTGATAGCTCCATTGAATTCATATAATTTTCTCCTAATAGCGACATATATGCACTGTTTATTTTTTTTCATTTACTGTATCATTTAAGCGAGGTGAGAAAGAAATGAAAAAAATATTTGTATTAATTATTATGGTATTGAGTATTGGTTTTATGAGTGTAAATTTAAATAGTTTTGATATATCTAATGATAGTAATGTTGTATTATTAGATTTTGAAGACTGTGGTGAACCTGAGTATGTTGTACCTATTGATTTTGAAGATTGCGGTGAACCTGAATATGTTGTACCTATTGATTTTGAAGATTGCGGTGAACCTGAGTATGTTGTACCTATTGATTTTGAAGATAGTGGTGAACCTGAGTATGTTGTACCTATTGATTTTGAAGATTGCGGTGAACCTGAGTATGTTGTACCTATAGATTATACTTCTTTAAATCCAATTGATTACATATTAATGGATTTTGAAGACAGTGGCGAACCTGAGTTTATTCCTTCAAACGGTTTAGCAAATATCAACTAGTGTCGCCTATTAATATTAATTGTTTTAACTGTATATTTATTATAGTTAGGTACCCTAGTTAGTTACTAATAACATAAATGCCCTATAAAAAGGGCTTTTTGTTATTTTCATCGAATTTATATATATAAATATATCACAGATTTGGTTTAAGGTAAATACCATTTCAAATATTGCATATATAAATTTATTATATGGATGTCGCATAAAAGTAATAAAGTCACCGATAAAACGGTGACTTTATTTTATAAATATTCGTTAACTGAAACAATAATTGATACTGCTAAACATATGATACCAACCATCAATGCGGGCCATCCAATTGGACCGGCATTTGCTTGTTTTTCAAGTTCACGTGTTTGAACGTAATCAAAATATGTAGTAGTGCTATATTTTTTATTGAACATTTTTTTGAATATAAATCCAATACCCCTAAATAGTTGCCCTGCGTTAGATATCGATAATATCCCGCCTGAGAACATAATAATCCCTACCACAAATAAACCATTGGTCACATGATAAACAGTGTATTCTCCCGAATATAGCGCATATATGAGTATTAAGAACATAAGCGCTGCGAGAACTAAATTAATTATAAATCTTTTAAACATTATTTTAGAGTTTTCTTGTACTCAGCAATCTCTTCATCATTTGCTAAGATGAAGTGTCCTTCTTTGATCTCAACTAATTCAGGTGGGTTGTTTTCATAGTTATGTACTTCCCATGGTTTATAAACAATTCTCTTACGTTTTTTCTCATATCTAGGGTCTGGTAAAGGAACTGCAGATAATAGTGATTTAGTGTAAGGATGTAGTGGATTTAAGAATAGTTCTTCAGCTGGTGCTAACTCAACCATTTTACCATAGTACATTACACCAATTCTATCACTAAAATATTTAATAACAGAAAGGTCATGGGCAATAAACATAATTGTAATACCTAATTCTTGTCTTAAATCATTAAGCAAGTTAATAACCTGTGCTTGAATAGAAACATCAAGTGCAGATACTGGTTCATCAGCAATGATAAACTTAGGTGCTACGATTAATGCTCTTGCAATCCCAATTCTTTGTCTTTGTCCCCCAGAGAACTCATGAGGATAACGGCTAGCATGTTCAGGTAATAGTCCAACAGTTTTTAAAACTGTATTTACCTTTTCATTAATAACATCGTCATCTTTCTCACCTGAGATTCTCAATCCTTCAGCAACAATTTCTTTTACTGTCATACGAGGGTCAAGACTGGCAATTGGATCTTGGAAGATCATTTGCATATTTCTCATTAAATCATAATCGACATCTAATGTCTTTTTTCTTCTTGCTTTGTCTATGTTTTGATCTTCAATGAAGTCGTTTCTTTTTTGTTGAACTTCAGCTATTTTTTTATTGAATTCAGCTTTAATTTCTTTAGCCTTTTCTGGGTCATTAGCAACAAGTTCTTGTCTTTGCGCTTTCAAATCTAAGATTTTATCTTTAGCAATTTGTTTCGCTTCATCTATTTTTTCTTTGTTACCTTGGATACCAGCAGAAATTAGTTGCCCTAAGAAGTAAACTTCTCCATCCGTTGGTTCATATAATTTGATAATTGTTCTACCTGTCGTTGTTTTACCACATCCAGATTCTCCAACTAAACCAAATACTTCACCTTGATAAATATCAAAACTAACATCATCTACCGCTTTAACAACTAATTTGTTCTTACCACGACCAGATTTAAAGTATTGTTTTAAATGTCTAACGCTCAATACAGGAGTTTCGTTTTTTCTATCTTTTGCCATATTATTCTGCCTCCTCTGATTGTTTTAACATTCTTTCAATTCTATCATGAATTGTTTTTGGCATTTCTACTTTTGGTGCATCTTTATGAAGTAACCATGTAGCAGCATAATGCGTATCACTTACTTTAAACATAGGTGGTTGTTCTTCAAAATCAATTTTCATTGCATAGCGATTACGGTCTGCAAATGCATCTCCCTTAGGTGGGAACAACATATTAGGTGGTGTCCCAGGAATAGCAACCAATCTATCTTTTGAATCCAAATCAGGCATAGAACTTAATAATGCCCAAGTGTATGGATGTCTTGGAGCGTAGAAGATATCTTCTGCTGTACCGTATTCAACGATCTTACCAGCATACATAACAGCGATTCTGTCTGCCATATTAGCAACAACACCAAGGTCATGTGTAATAAAGATTACTGATAATTCTCTTTCTTTTTTAATATCGTTGATAAGCTCTAAAATTTGAGCTTGAATTGTAACATCAAGAGCAGTCGTAGGTTCATCACAGATTAATACTTCAGGTGAAGCAGTTAACGCAATCGCGATAACGATTCTTTGTCTCATCCCACCAGAGAATTGGAAAGGATACTGAGTGAATCTTCTTTCTGGTTGAGGAATCCCAACTTCAGTCATGATTTTAATAGCTCTTTCGTAAGCTTCTTTTTTTGTGATTTTTTTGTATCTTCTTAAATTTTCAATAAGCTCAGCTCTTTGTTTTTTATAATCAGGAGCGTTTTGGTCTAAACCAGCAATTGCTTCTTTAACTCTTGCTTGTTCATCAGCCCACTCTTGTTTAACTTGAATTTTAGCTGCTTTTTTAGCTTTAGCATAAGCTTCTTTAGCAGGTTTAATTTTAGCTTTTACAGCTTCAACATCTTGTTTGTATTTTGCTACAACTTCTGCTTTTGTTTTAGTAGATGTTTCTTCTTTTATCGCCTTTAAGTCTGCTTTTTTATCTTCTTTTAATTCTTTTAAATCATTAAATAATTCTTTATATACATTTTTTTCTTCTGCATATAAATGTTTTTCTCTATTTTTAAGTCTATCACCATTAAGCATCATACCTTCAGTAATTTGGTGACCAATACGCATAATAGGATTTAAACTTGACATTGGATCTTGGAAAATCATCCCAATTTTATTTCCACGAATTTCATGGAAATGGTCCTCATCAACTTTAGTTAAATCCTGTCCTTCATACATAATGCTACCATCATCAATCATACCATTACCAGCTAAAATACCCATAATAGTTCTTGAAGATACTGATTTACCTGAACCAGATTCACCAACGATAGCTAATGTTTCACCTTTATGTAGATCAAATGATACACCTCTAACGGCTCTTACGAACCCTTGAGTTGTACGGAATGATACTGTTAAGTCTTTGACTTGTAATACTTTTTCTCTAGCTTTAGCCATTATTCAGACCCCCTTAAAGCAGGATTGAATGCATCACGAAGCGCATTACCAAACATATTAAATGTAATCATCAAGATTGAGATAACAACTGCAGGCCACATTGTTAAGTATGGGTCTGTTCTCATTTTATTTCTACCATCATTTAAAAGAACCCCAATTGATGCCCCTGTTAATTGTAATCCAAATATATTTAATGATTGACCATGTCCAATACCGAATCCTAAATAAGATAATGTTGATTCAGTAAAGATAACAAGAGGAATTGATAAAATTGATGCAGTAATAATAGTACCAATACCATTAGGTAAAATATGACGGAAAATAAGTCTTCCATCTTTAGCACCTAGAGTTCTAGAAGCTAAGACATATTCTCTACCTTTATATCTATAGAACTGTGTTCTTGTAATTGAAGCAATACCAATCCATCCATTAATAATTAATACAAGGATCAGAGTTGTTTGACCAGGTCCAATCAGTGCTGTAAAGATGGACAGAGTAACTAACCATGGAATACGTCCCATAATTTCTGAGAAACGTTGCATGATTAAATCGACAGCTCCACCATAATATCCAGAAACAGCTCCGAATACAATCCCAATTGAAATATTAATAACTGAAACGATTAACCCTAAGATTAGAGATGTTCTAGCCCCAATCCAAATCATTTTAAATAAGTCTTTTCCTTGAGCAGTTGTTCCAAATATATAGTAAGGAATATCATCGTATCCCTTATATCTAGCGTAATTCAAAACCAGATTATAACTGTAATACTCTTCATCTTCTGTTCTAATACCATCATCATTATCATCTACCCAAACTGATTCAGTTTGATAGTTAACTTTAACGATAGGACATGTGTCTCCTTCAAACATCCAACCTCTAGGATTGTCAGGGTCAGCAACTGCTGTACATGCATCACCGTATTCAAGTAAGATTTCTTCATACTCAGTTTTAGAGAATGCAATCTCAGTTTTTTCACCAAAGGCAAATGCATATGCATCATATTTAAATGATGACATAATTCTAACACCTTTAGAACGAGTCCAAGAACCACCATAAATAGGAACTTCAACTTCTTCTTCGTCTTCTTCACCTTCATTATTGATAACTGTTTCTGTATCTGTAGCAATTGCTAATTGTGAAAATTCATAACCAGAAATATCATATAATACATCATTATTGATATCAGTAACATTTACACTTTCTATTGCTACATAATTTAAATTAGTATCAGAATTAAATTCTAAACGAATCATTGTAAATGCTTGGAAAGAAATAAATTCTCCATCATCACCCCAAGGTTGAACTTCATAAGTCCCTGGTTCAGTGATTTCTAATACATTCTTGTATGGCCCAAAACCATCTCTCATTTGAATGTATAATACAGAGTTTTCTCCAGTCATTTCAGTAACAACAACTGTAATTGTTGGATTATCTAATGAATAGAATTGAATCCCTTTTGTATCTACAGCAACTTTATCAAATTGTGGGTCAACTCTTAAAACGTTTGATCCACCTAAACAAAGTTCATCTTTTTCTACACATTCTTGTTCGTAGTTTTCTAAAGTATCAAGAATAACGTATTGAGAATCCATAGTAGCAGGATAACCAATTTCTTCATACCCTTCAACATCAATTGTACCAATCGTATCATAATCAACTTGTTGGTCAACTAATTCTTTATATCCTGTTGCAATTCCTATGTCTTCTAACAAAGGTATACGTGGAGGAAGGTAAGATACTCTTTCCTCTAATACTTCTGCATTTTTAGGACTTAAAATTGGAACAAAAATTGATAATAATAAGATAATACCTAAGATAATAGAAGCAACAACGTTCCCTCTATTCTTAGTAAATCTAATCATTGCATCTTTGAAATAACCAATAGGTTTAGTTTCAAACTTCTTATCAAATATCTTTTCACCATGTTGAACAAAAGCGAATTTATCTTGGCTAATATGTTCTTCTCTAAAATCTTTATTTTCAGCCATTATCTTCTCGCCCCCATTCTAATTCTAGGGTCAACTAAACCATAAGATAAGTCAACTAGTAAGACTGCAAACAATCCAATGATTGTATAGAATGCAGTTGAAACTAGAAGTACATTATAGTCATATTGCCCCTCTGTTAAAGCTCGTAAGTAAATTCTACCTGTACCAGGAATACCATAAATTCTCTCGATAATTACGGAACCAGATAATAGTCCAACGAAAGATCCAATAATACCAGGAACAAGTGGAACCATAGAGTTTCTCATCGCATGTCTAACGACAGCTTGTCTTTTTGTTAAACCTTTTGTTCTTGCTAAAAGTAAGAACTCAGAAGTTAAAACTTCTGTTAACTCGGCTCTTGTAACCCTTGTAAGACCCGCGATTGAACCGAATGAAAGACCTAGAATTGGAATAATCAATCCTGTAATCTGAATAGCTCCTTCTAAATCGGCGGAAGGGAACTGAGTTGGTACCCAACCCAGGCTATATCCAAGTAACATTAATAAGAATGTTGTTAAAACGAAACTTGGAATAGAAATGAATATCATTACTGTGAATGAAATCACATTATCAATCCATGAATTTTTATTAAGTGCTGCAATAATACCGAATAGGAATCCGATTGGAATATAGAAAACTAAAGCCAATAGGTTCAACTTCAATGTTACTCCCATACGGTCAGCAATAACACCAAATGCTGGTTGGTTCACTGCAATTCTGGTTGAAACCCCCCAATCCCATTTCGTGACAATATTCGATACCCATCTAAAGTATTGAATAGCGACCGATATAGGTTCATAAATTCTATATTGATCACTTTGATCTGTTTCATCTTCATAGTATGCATTTGTTGGAATAACCAATTCTTGGTTATCCATTGACGCAACTACCCATTCGTTTCTTTCGATGCGCTCTGTCATATACCCATCATTAACCTGACGTTGGTAATAGATTTCTTTCGCTTCTTCTGTTGTAGGTGGGAATTCAGGTGCGATCTTAATCAAAGTGTAGTTTAAAGTCAAAATGATAATCAACACTATGAATACCCATACTGTTCTTACAGCAATGTATCTACCCATTTAGTATGTGAAATGTTAAATTGTTTTAAATTTAACATTCTCTCCTTTCTGTCATAAAAATTTATATTAACCTCTATCTATTCAAATAGTAACTTAACGTAGTTAAAAAAAATACTATGTAATAGTTCCCCCGTTAGCCTACTATTTACATAGAGTTTGATTTCAAAATTAATAGTAATTCACCGAAAACACTTCTAATGTTTTAATTATAACTTAAATATCTAGATAAATACTTCATCCCAGTCATATTTATCTATAAAAATCTTATAAAAATCTATATTTTGAATCTCAAATAATCTAATAAGACATGACACAAACCACCTGACGTAATGTCAGATGGTCTGCATTCATATCTAATTTAATTGTAAATATACAATATTATTTAGTTTAATTCTTTTGTATTATTCAGCTGCTTCTTCAACTGGTAATGTAAACATTTCCATTTGTTCGAATGCATCTGAGAATACATAGTTGATGTAGTATACTTCACCTTCTGCTAATCCAGATCCGTAAACGAATAGGAAGTCAGCAGAGAACATGAATTCTGCACATTCAACTGTTACATATCCTGACCAGTCATCTTCAACAACTTCAGTAGTAGCAGGGTTGTCACCATCTACAACGTAGTTTTGGTACTCACCAGCAACAACTTCAACATATTGAACTTCAACATAATCAGTTTCAACAACTTCTGTAGTAGCTGGATCATCACCAACTAATACATTAGCTTCAACTAATACTTCAGCATCACTAATTGTTCTAACAGCATCTTCAACATTTAATTCATTGTATGCGAATACTGTTCCTTCTCCATAAGCTACGTCAGCAGATAAGATTTCAGGAGTTTTAACTCTGAAGCAATCCCAGTTTCCATCAGTAAATGTGAATTCTACTAAGAAGTTTCCACCAGGTTGTAATCCAGTAAACTCAACAGTTCCAGCTACAGAGTAGTCTACAGCATAAGATGCAGCGTCTACAACTGAGAAGTCAACTAAGTCAACTACAACAACACCAGTAATATCAGCTTGGTCATATGATTCGTCTAATACTAAAGTGATAGTAGCTTCTGTTGGGTTAGCAACATAAGAAGACATTGAGTCATAAGCAGTACCAGTAGCTCCACCATAAATGATTTCATCCATTGGGAACCATGCTGTTAAGTTAGATGCTCTTACTGAAGGATCAGTAGTGTCAACACCATTTGCAGTTGCTTCTACAACAACACCGTAAGAGATTTCAATTTTGTAATCTCCAGAACGATATTCTACAGCACCATCAGCATTATACCAATAGTAGTAAGGAGTTAATCCAGTAATAGTTACTGTTTGTTGTCCAGTAATGTCAACGTCTACGAATGCAGCGTCTTCACTAATTACATATTCATCAGCTACTGCATCATAAATCCATACTGAATACCAAATGTCGTCATATTGGATTGAATCCCATTGTTCAACATCAAATGTTACAGTTGAAGCTGTAATATCAGTGATTGTTGCACTTGGAACTTCTGCTTCTTCACCATCAACGATAAATACTTTACCGTTTAATGCAGCTGTGATAGCATCGAATGACCATTCTTCATATTTCCATACGCCAGCAGCGTCTTGATATAATACAGGAATTTCAGCTACAGAAGTATCAATACCCCAGTTAAGAGTAAATCCACCACGGTTGTCTGAACAATATGTATCTAAGAAACTTGCAGCATCTAAAGTAGAACCAGAGATACCACCAATTGATAAGTCAAATTCACCAATCATCATATAATCATAATAGATGTCTGGGAAGTCTTTTGCAAATCCTACTAAATCAACATTAATATAATGAGTTGTAGATTGGAATGCACTTTCAAATGCAGTTTCTAAGTATTCGAACATAGTTACTTGTGATTCAGAACCACTGAAGTAGTTAAATTCGATTGTAATAATAGTTGGATCTGCAGCAGTACCAGCAGTATATGTACCAGCAGCTACTAAAGCATTAAGAGCTTTTTCATATAATGCAGTTGCAGCATCAGGGTTAAATCCATAAGTTGATGGTGATAAACCAACACCTACAGTTAATCCTTGGTCAGTTGCTCTATAAGGAACACCCATTTCAGCATCCACTAAGTAAGCATCTGAGAATAAATACATATTAGTTGTTCTAGTTTTTAGAACTTCTTCAGCTAATTTTTGTCTATCAACAGCAAAGAACATTGCCATTTTGAAGTCTACGTTAGCTAAGATTGGTTCTGGAACCCATGTTGAACCAGGGAATTGTTCTTGTTGTTTTGTAACTGTTTCTAAACCATTAATCATGATTCTGAAAGTAGTTGCACCAGGAATTTGTTTGATTCCAGGGTTATCTTTATAGTTATCGAACTCTTCTGTAGGAAGTGTAACACCTTCTAATTTACCAGCGATGAATTCTTGGAATACAACAGCTGAATCTTCTATTACCATGAATGTATATCCAGTATAGAAGAATTTATCAGGAGCATAATAACTTGGGTTCTTTTCGTAACGTAAAATTTTGTCTTCTTCATAATAGTCAACATAGTAAGGTCCACAATAAGCGATTGATGATTCATCTAAACCATATTCAGTTGTAGCATCACCATCAGCTTCTAATGCAACATATAATTCTAAGTTGATTGGGTTCATAACGAATGATCCCATGAAGTATCTTACATTCCATTCTGACATTTCATTAACAAATGTTAATGTGAATGTTAAATCGTCTCCGTCAGCTACTTTGATACCAACAGCATCCCAGTCACCTGAACCAGGAGTTGCAGTTTCAGCATCAACGAATGCTTGAGCACCTTGAATACCAGTAGTTTCATTTAAGAAATCTCCACCACCAGAAACAGCTCTGAACCATTGTTGTTCTAATGCTAATTTATAAGTGTTAACGAAATCATTTGCATCAATAGTAGTATCGAAAGCAGATGGATCAATACCAGTATCAGTCAATGTATCTGGATGGAAGAACCAGTCTAAGTCATCTCTTAATGTAATTGACCAAGTATAAGCAACTTCTTTACCTGTATCTGTAACTCTAGAGTTAGTAGGAACAGGGTTTGAAGCAGCTAATGAAGGAGCTAATTCATATCCAGTTTTGTCTGCATTGAATTTGTATTCATATAATGAATCCATATAAGCACCCATTAAGTCTGAGTCAGTTGAAGTATCATATAACCATTGGTTAAATGTTCCAGGGTTTGTTGAAATAGTTGTTCTGTAAGTATATTCTCCAGCTTCTCCTAATTCACCATCATCCATTAATACTGTTGAGTCATCAGCAGTAAATGATCCCCATGAAGTACCATAACCCATTACAGCTACGTATTCTTCTACAGGTAATGCAAGTCTTGGGCTGTATAATACGAATCCACCATTAGCGAATAGTGGAACACCAGCAGCCATGTTATTCATTAAGTATTTTTCAGCAGCAGCCATGAATGTATGTCTTAAATCAGTTGTAGCAAACTTGTAGTTATAGAATCCATTGTATGGATAACTTAAAGTAAGATTTAATACATGAACAGTTCTTGTCGCTGTTGCGCTTTCACCCTCTGAGTCAGTTACTGTATATACTAAGTCATAATCACCAGCTACAGCTAAGTCATAAGTACCAGTATATGCTACAGATGCAGATAAGTCTCCATCTTCTTCATCAAGTGCAGTAACACCTAAATAAGGGTCAAATTCACCATTTAATACTACATAAACATCTGCAACACCAGATAATTCAGGTGCTACGTTAGGAAGATCCTCAGTTGTTGTAGTTTGTTCTTCAGTAGTAACTTGAGTATCTTGCGTGTCTGTAGTTTGTTGTTGTTCTGTTGTTGTTGATCCTTCAGTTGATGTTGGATCACCACCACAGGCAACGAAACTTATTGATAGTAGAGCTATCAATAAAAACGAAAATAATTTTTTCAATTTTCTTTCTCCTCTCTTTTCTTTCTTAATTTTTTTTACATTTTTCATTATCTATATAAAATTCATTCCGTCATGATGTAATTTCCATCGGGTATTCGAAAATTCATCTTTATCAGTTATGAATTTTTATATCCAATTAAATTATTGCTAAATTGTATAGACAGATCATGAAAACTTGTTAATAAATTATATCATATATCTGCCTACATGTAAAGAAACGTTTGGGTTTTTTAACGTTAAAAATATTTACATATAGCGCTATATTCCTATGAGATATTCAAAACCCCAACATTTCTTTCAAATAAGCTAAATTATTGACAATCTTTTTTTAGTAATGATTGTTAACTTCTAAGTTGATTAATAAGATTAATAAGTTGTGAATCACTTGTAACATCACTCATGAAATAATCAACCTCAATACCATTTTCAACACTTAGGTATTCATATCCATCAATTTCATTTCCAACTCTTGTACTCAACACACTATTTGAACTTACAATTAATGATGTTCCATCAGGTGTAATAATCGCACTAATTGATGATGCTCCACCACTTGAATCTTGTCCTAAGATTGGTACACCTTGCTCTTTAGCAATGTTTGTAAACATATTAGCAGCTGAGAATGTAACTCCTGATGATAAAATATACCAGTTATAATCATAAGCAACATATTCACTTTCTATATAATATGTAACAGCAGCTCCATCCGCTGGGTTTTGAGAATGATACATAATTGCTTCTTCTTGCATATATCCCCAAATTCTTAATACAGCCCCAATGTTTCCACCTGTATTATATGATAAGTCAATTACAACATCGGTAACAGATGCAGGAAGTGCATCTAATGTCGCTTTAAACTCATCAGGTGTGTCAATATTAAATCCATCAATATGGATAACCGCAATCGTGTCATTATCTAATAAAGTTCTTGTAGGTCTTAATGCATCTAAATCCGATGTATCTGGATCTCCACCATATTTAACAATTAAGGCATCTTGAATATCCCATAAGTACTCATAAAATCCTGTTACTTTAGGACCTAAATCACTAACAGATAACCCCATACCATAAGGCGCTTCATAATACCCAGGGAAGTTATGACTTGTATGTAAGTCATCTAACCCATAAGCAATATCAAATAATTTACTATATAAGTTACGGTCATTTCCAGTTAAGATTGATTTTGCATATGCATTCATAATGTCATATCCTGAATCAATACCTTTATCTTTTTTAAGACCATAGAAATAATCAATTGTTAATGCCATGAAATTATATGTTGCTAATTTCATATCTAATGCCATATCTTGTGTATTTAAAGATGATGTTCTAATTTGATCAAATAATGCATCTTCTTCATCACTTGGAGTTAATAATACAGAAAGACCATAAATTTCATCTCCATTAAAGTATGTTTCATAGTATACATCTCCTAAGATTAATTGGTTAGCAACTGCAAATGGGAATAAATATTGCATTTCTCCACCATCTTCATACATAACTAAATCAAAATTATAATCTCCTAAAGGAATTGTAACTTGTTGACCATCTACATAATCAGCACCAGTATATACTAATCCTGATCCATAATCTGATTCTGTAGAAGCAATATAACTTCCAAAGAAATCAAAATTATTTACAGTGAATGTATTTCCTGCGAAATCCACTGACGCTAAGAAATCTTCAGTAATGATTGTTACTTCGTCCCAATCCGTATATTCAACTTGATATGAAATTTCTAAACCAGTTTCACCAACTGGTGTAAATGTTAACTCAGTTGATTCGATTGCTCCATCAACCATATTAACAAATGTTTCTATATCTATATAAGGAACTGTACCGTTATCCATGTAATAAATATCGATTCCAGTTTTATCATCAACAACGTATTCATCTGATGTTCCATAGAATGGGACAGATACTTTTGATGTAACGCTTGATTCTGGATTTGGTTCAATTGTAAATTGGAAATCTTGAGTCTCAACAGCAGTAACATGTACAGCTGTACAAGTTAAAGTTACTGTCACTGGATCAGATCCAACATGAGGTTTAATGATATATCCATCATTTGTAATAACTTGAGAATTATCAGATGACCAGTAGAAATAAGTAACAACATTCCCTGTACTCCATTTAGGTAAGACTAAAGCCGTTCCATCTTCAGAATATTCTACTTCTATTTTTCCTATATCATATTTTGCCCAATCAGCATCATTAAAGTCTTTACTTACAACATCTACCTCAAAACTTTCACTTACTGTGTTATTGTCAGAGTCAGTTACTGAAACTGTAACTGTAAATGTTGCAACATCTAAATTAGAAAAACCACCATCATCTAACACTAAGCTTGCAGTTAAATCACCGTCTTGAGCATCTGAAGCTGAAATACCAGCTAATAAGTCAAGTTCGTCTAATTGAGAAATTGTTTTATCAGAAACACCTTCAATCACGGGCATAGGATCAAGTTGTTCTGTTGTTTGTTGTGTTGTAGGTTGTGTTGTTTCGGTTCCATTACCGGTACAAGCTACTACACTAAATGACATCAATAATGCCAAAATTAATACATAAACCTTTTTCAAATTCATTCTCCTCTCTCTCTTCTTGCATAAACTGTTTTAATTTATATGAATTTTAAATATTATATCTTATGGTTTTTCAAAAAGCAATAAGATTATAAAACTTTGAAATGAAAACAGTTTCAATCATTTTCATACGTATTAATTATAGTAAAAAAATGTCGTTTTGTCATAAGAATTCCTAAAATAATTCGTAAAATATATTTTAACGTTGATTCAACTTTTTTAACACTTAATCACAAACTAAATATATTATGTTATAATTATCTAAAAACTGGAGGATTCAATGAAAAAACAAGACTTTATTTTTGGACTTATATTTATCTTAATTATTTGTTTTTTAGCCATACAATTCACAAGAGAGTTTTTTGAAACTGCCACAGAAAATCATCCTTATATGATGGGGTTTCTAAAAACAGGAATTTTAGCATCTATGGGAGAATTGTTAGCGAGCCGTATCTCTAATAAGAAATATTTTTCTAGACCTGGTTTCTTTTTAAGATTTATAGTATGGGGAATATTGGGGTTTGGCTTCGTTTTAATGTTTAAAATTTTTTCAGGAGGAGTTAACGCTTCTATACTAGGTGGTTTACTACCCAATGTTAATCAATCTGGTTTTATAGGAAATTTATATATTGCGTTTATGACAAGTTTAATCATGAATTTGATATTCGGACCTACCTTTATGGCTCTTCATAGAATAACAGATTCATATATTGATTTAGGACATGGTTCTTTAAAAGAAATTAGACACGTTAATCTAGATCAAGTTATTGAACATATTGATTGGAAAACCTTTATTGGTTTTGTTGTATTTAAAACAATCCCACTTTTTTGGATTCCTGCGCACACTATAACATTCTTACTTCCTGAAAACTATAGAGTATTGATGGCTGGATTTTTATCAATTGCTCTAGGATTAATTTTGACGCTTTCTAAGAATAGGAGAAACAAAGATGAAGTCACATCGTAAAGAATTATGGTTTAACACAAACCAACGAAGAGAATTTATAAATATCACAAAATTTATTGAACAAGAAATCATTCTCTCAAAAATAAAGGAGGGTTTTGTTTTAGTCAACGCAATGCATATAACTGCTTCTGTCTTCATTAATGATGATGAAACTGGACTACATCAAGACTTCGAGAAATTTCTAGAAAAAGTTGCACCTGAAAAGCCACACAGTCAATACAAACATAACGGGTATGAAGACAATGCTGATGCCCACATTAAACGACAACTATTTGGGCGAGAAGTGGTTTGTGCTATTACAAATGGAAAACTTGATTTCGGACCGTGGGAACAAATCTTTTATGGAGAGTTTGATGGATTAAGAAACAAGAGAGTCCTTGTAAAAATAATCGGTGAATAATAAGCGACTTTGTCGCTTTTTTATATATTTTTTATAAAATATGAACTTTTATTCATATTTTTTCCAAATTCTATTGCACATCTCATTTTTATTTGTTAGAATATAATCAGTTTATGAAAAAATTTAATATTTTTAGGAGGAATGAATGAATTACTTACTTTACATAGCGTTAGGTCTTAGCTTAATCGCTATTCTTTATGCTTTCATTCTTTATCGTCAGATGAAGAAAAACCCTATGGGTGATGAAAAAGTAAAAACCATCTCAGGGTTTATTAAACAAGGTGCGAATGCATTTATTAAGAAAGAATACACGATTATTATTATCTTCGTAATCGTTGCATTTGTTGGATTAGCATTTTCCCCTTTAGGATTAGAAACTGCTATTGCATTTGTACTTGGGGCAGTCTTTTCAGCTTCAGCCGGTTTAATCGGTATGAAATCCGCAACTGATGCAAACTGCAGAACAGCCACAGCTGCTCAACACAAAGGGATGCAAGCTGCTTTAAGCGTTGCATTCAAGGGTGGTGCTGTAATGGGGATGAGCGTCGTTGGATTTGGGTTGTTAGGGGTGGTGATTATATTCACCGTAACTAATCAATTCATGAATATAGAAGCTTATCATGCAGTTGAAATAGCTGCTGGTTATTCTTTAGGAGCTTCTTCAATCGCATTATTCAGTCGTGTTGGTGGTGGTATTTTTACAAAAGCCGCTGATGTAGGTGCTGACTTAGTTGGTAAAATCGAAGCTGGAATTCCAGAAGATGATCCAAGAAACCCTGCGGTTATCGCTGATAATGTTGGGGACAATGTTGGGGATGTTGCTGGTATGGGTAGTGACCTTTTAGAATCTTATGTTAGTTCGATTATTGGTGCTGCTACAATAGGAGCCTTATGGTTTGGTGTTGAAGGTGTCATCTTTGTATTGATTGTTGCTGCTTTTGGAGTGTTGGCTTCAATATTAGGAACACTCTTTGTAAGAGGTAAAGAAAACTCAGACCCACATAAAGCCTTAAAAATGGGAACATATACAAGTGCTATCCTTTTCTTAATTATTACATTCTTAATTAATATGTTCTTTATAAATGAAAATATTTTCTCAATTACAGAAGATTTACCATATTCTTATGGCCCATTCTACGCAACAATTATTGGAATTGCTGTAGGATTGTTTATTGCATTCGTAAGTGAATATTATACTTCTGAAAAATATAAATATGTGAAAGAAATTGCTAAACAATCTGAAACTGGTCATGCAACAAACATTATTAGTGGATTTTCAACTGGTATGCAATCAACTGCATTCCCAGTTATTATGATTGCTATTGGTACAGTGTTTGCATATCACTTTGGTGGTTTATATGGGATTGGATTAGCTGCAGTTGGTATGCTCGGTACTGCTGGAATGACAGTTTCAGTCGATGCATATGGACCAATCGCAGATAATGCTGGTGGTATTGCTCAAATGGCAAAATTAGATGAAGGTGTTAGAGAAATCACTGATGAACTAGATTCAGTCGGTAATACAACAGCCGCAATCGCTAAAGGTTTCGCAATCGGTTCAGCTGCTCTAACAGCTTTAGCTTTATTCAATGCTTTTACTGAAGCAGCTGGTTTAGATGGAATCAATATTACAAAACCAAATGTTATCGCTGGTTTAATGATTGGTGGTATGCTTGCATTCTTATTCAGTTCTTTAACAATTAAATCTGTTGGTAGAGCTGCAAATAAAATGATTGACGAAGTAAGAAGACAATTTAGAGATATACCTGGTATTTTGGATGGTACAGGACAACCTGATTACGCAAAATGTGTGAGTATATCTACAACTGCTGCTCTAAAAGAAATGATTTTCCCAGCAATATTAGCGATTGCTACACCATTAGTTGTAGGATTCATCTTCGGTGCTGAAGCACTTGGAGGAATGCTCGCTGGTACATTAATCTCTGGTATTATGTTAGCTATCTTTATGGCAAATGCAGGTGGCGGATGGGACAACGCTAAAAAATATATTGAATCCGGAGAACACGGAGGACGTGGTTCTTTAGCTCATCAAGCTGGAGTCACTGGCGATACAGTAGGAGACCCATTAAAAGATACTGCGGGGCCTGCCATTGATATTCTAATCAAATTAATGACAACGATCTCTTTAGTTTGTGCAACATTATTTGGTTCAGGACTGATTTAATCTTTATCATAATCTAAAAAAAGGTGTGAAAAATTCACACCTTTTTATATGTTACAAACCTTTTATTTTAAAAAATACCTTGTATTTATTTAATGTCTTGATTCTTCAAAATTTGGTTTTTCAAAGGATCTAAAAGATAGCTATAATCTGGACTATCTATAATTCTAAAATAAATCGATCTTAATAAATTCTTTCGATTATTTTTAAGATTGTATAATGATGGATATTCCTTAATTAATTCAAACTCACTAAAGGATTCAACCCAACTTAATAAGAACTCTTTCGATACAAGTCCTCTATCAAGCAATCTCACGATTGCTGTTGTCATTCTTTCATCTTCATCATTGATAAAATTATATGTTGAAGTTACCATTTTCTCTTTAATTAATATTAATGATTTTTCAGCAATTTGAGGAGTTAATTCTTCAAGATTAAAAACTTGTCCAAAAACATCAGCTGAATGAGCAATTGAATGCATCCATCCTACGTCTTCATTATATCCTTCTAAAAACCATTCAGCTTCGAAATATCTTAAAAACTTTTCAACGATCTCGAAAACAAAATCTTTATTAAAAATATCATCTCTTTTATGTACATAAAGAAGAATCACTAATTGTAACAATACAAATGATCTTTTTAATACAGAATACAGTATCGAATTACTTATATCAAAAAACAAAAAATCATCCGATATCATCTGTTTTGTTATAGCAGTTAATTTATCTTTATCAAAATGATTATCATGTAATAGATGTGCTAAGCAAGGATATATAAGTCTATCTCTTATATTAGGGTCTTTAATACCAATGTTTTCCATCAAATCGACTAAGAGATTTTCTTTATCAACTTCTTCAAATTTAAAACCATTACTACATTCGTTTTTTAAAAATTTAATTACTTCTTTTTCCACTTAATCATCACCTTCCAATTAATTATACCACTTAGAACTCGTTAAAAAGTAGCAAGATAAGAAATAATATGATAAACTACTAATAACATATAAACAGGAGGGACATATGATACAATTTAAAGATTTCGAATACAAAAGACCTAATATTCAAGAAATCCAAGAAAAATCTAAGGCATTAGCTAACCTTATCGGGGAAGGTAATTCTTTGGAAGTTGAAGTTCAAGCAGTCAAAGATTACTTTAAAATCTTAGATGACTTTGATACTTTAGAAAACTTAGTAGCAATTAGAAATTCAGTGGATACAACTGATAAATTCTATGAAGAGGAAATGGATTATTTCAATGAAATATCTCCACTATTCCAAGAAAGCCACAATGGATTTAACAAGAAACTTCTTAACTCAAAAAACAAAGCGGGGTTAATCAAAGAATTTGGAGAACTTATGTTTAAACAAATTGAAGTTTCTAACAAAACATTCAGTCCAGAAATCATTCCAGATTTACAAGCTGAAAACAAATTAACAACCGAATACCAAAAGTTATTAGCAAGTGCTAAAATTGAATTTGATGACGGTGTATATAACTTAACTCAAATGGCACCTTTCATGCAAAGCAAAGATAGGAACACAAGAAAAAGAGCGACCGATGCTGTGGGTGGATTCCTAGAAGAAAAGGAAGCTGACTTAGATAGAATCTATGATGAGTTAGTTAAGTTAAGAACTAAAATCGCCAAAACATTAGGATATGAAAACTTTGTTCAACTAGGATATGACAGAATGGGTAGAACTGACTATGGTGCAGCTGAAGTGAAAAGCTACCGTGATCAAGTTTATGAAACTGTTGTTCCAGTCATGACTGACCTTGTAAAAAGACAAGCGAAAAGAATTGGGATAAAAGACTTAAAATCATATGATTTAGGCTTACAATTTTTATCAGGCAATCCAACCCCAAAAGGTGGTGTTGAATGGTCTGTAGAACGTGCTAAAAACATGTATGAAGCTTTATCTGATGAAACGGGTAAATTCTTCAACAGAATGATTGAAATGGGTGTCTTAGAATTAGAAACAAAACCTGGAAAATCAGGTGGAGGATACTGTACATTTATCCCTAAATATGATACACCATACATCTTCGCAAACTTTAATGGAACACAACATGACGTCGAGGTCTTAACACACGAAGCTGGTCATGCATTCCAAGTCTATCAAAGTAGAAACCTAATCCCACCATATAGATGGTCTACCTATGAAGCAGCTGAAATTCATTCAATGTCAATGGAATTCTTAACATGGCCATGGATGAAAGATTTCTTCTTAGACGATACAGATAAATTTAAATTCAATCATTTACAAGGATCTATTCGTTTCTTACCATATGGTGTAACAGTCGATGAATTCCAACATGGTGTCTACGAAAACCCTGATTTAACACCAGATGAAAGAAAAGCCTTATGGCGTAAAATTGAAAAGAAATACTTACCAACAAAAGTATATGATAATGATTTCTTTAACAAAGGAACTTTCTGGTATAGACAAGGTCATATCTTCTCAACACCTTTCTATTATATCGATTATACATTAGCGCAAGTATGTGCATTCCAATACTGGAATAAAGCCAATGAAAATCATCAAAAAGCGTTTGATAATTATCTAAAATTATGCAAATTAGGTGGATCATATAGCTTTACAGGATTACTAAAACAAGTTGGATTAAGAAACCCATTTGAAAAAGGATCTATCAAAGAAATTATGGCTCCAATCGCAGATTATCTTAACTCAGTTGATGATTCAAAACTATAGCATTCTTAAAAGGACTTTAAAAAGTCCTTTTTTTTTGTTAAACTATTAAAAAAGAAGATAATTTTATGGAAAGAGGAACCCCTATGACAAACAACAAATTCACAAAAATTTCAATCATTATGAGCTATATCATTGTAATTGGTTTATCCACTTACTTTTTAATCACTGTAGACTTTGAAGGTCCACTTAAAACCATCCTAATCTTAATCATTATTTTTGGACCATTTGTTGGTTTCTGTTTAGCAAAATTATCCTTTGCTATAGACAGATGGAGATATAGTAAAGCTGCCTTTAGTATTGGGGTAGCAATTAGTAAATATATCGCTCCAATTGCCGTTGTTATTTTTCTTGTACTTGCTATTTTTACAGCATTCAAAGGTGAAACATTTTATATCGCGTATATTCTACCTGTTGCATTACTAATTCCTTTTATTGGAGTCTTACATGATGAAGAACCAACCTAAAAGCCAAATGAATCGCATTCTAGTTATTGGATGCCCTGGAAGTGGAAAATCAACCTTTTCTAAACGATTAGCTAAACAGCTTAATCACCCATTACTCCATTTAGATAGAATATATCATATTGATAATAACCATCAAGTGTCTAGAGACGTTTTCAAAGAGAAAATCGTTCAGTTTATTAAGGAAAACAAAACCTTTATAATTGATGGAAACTATTCTGGAACTTTCGCTTATAGACTTCAATATGCTGATCATGTTTTTTATTTCGATATTCCCACTAAAATATGTTTGAAAAATGTCATAAAAAGAACAAAATCAAAATGTCCAAGAACGGATATGGCTCCTGGTTTTGATGACTCAATCATGGACGAAGATTTTATAGATTACATTAAATCTTTTAACCGAAAGATAAAACCCATTAATGATGAAATTTTAAAAAACTTCAATGGTTCTATAACAAAATTTAATAATTATAATCAAGTTGAAGAATTCTTTAAAAATTTATAACAATTGTTATGCAAATCGATTGTTTTAAACTTCAAAATATTATATAATCTAATTAAAAAGGAGTGTATTATTATGAATAAAAAATTAGAAGATGCAATTGTAACACAACTCAATTTTGAGATTGAATCTGCATTCGTATATATGGCTATGAAAAACTATTTAGAAACACTATCATTAGATGGGTTTGTTAATTGGTTTGAGATTCAATATCAAGAAGAAATGGCTCATGCACAAAAATTCATGGACTACTTAAACGATAGAGGAGGAAGAGTTGAAATTAGAGGTTGGGATACACCTAAAAACGACTTTGAATCTGTTTTAGAAGTATTAGAAACATCATTAGCACATGAAAAAGAAGTTACTAGAAGAATCAACAACTTAATGAAAATTGCTCATGAAATTAATGACTATGCAAGTGTTAGTTTCTTAAACTGGTATGTCGATGAGCAAGTTGAGGAAGAAGATAACTTCCAAACACTCATAGATAAAGTTAAATTACTTGATGGTAAAGGACTTTATATGTTAGATAAAGACTTAGCTGCTCGAGTATTTGTTCCAATTAGTGCAGAATAATATTTTACATAAAACAGTGTGTTTTGACATACTGTTTTTTTTTTATAATACATTTATCATTTTCATACTTTAATATGTTATGATATTTATTGAGGTGAAAAACACATGAAGAAAATATTAATATTATTTACAACCATACTCCTTCTTTTTACAGTGTCTTGTACAAATAGTTATGACAGTTTTGATGATTATAAACTATTCAATCAAGACTTAATCGCTGTTAAAGACACAACAGACTTAGTTGGTTTTATCAACAAACAAGGAAAAGAAATTTTTACACCACAATTTGATTATATTCTTGGAACTCAGTTTGATAATGCAGGCCATATTTTGGTGTCAAAAGAGGGTTCAAAACAATTAATTAATAAAGCAGGAGACATCGTATTCGATGGAACAGAAAATTTCACAATCAGCTCCTACCATAATGGGTATATTTCTTATACACTTAACGACTCCAACAAGGTAGGGATAAAAAACGTTAAAGGTGAAACCCTTTTTGAAACTGATGTCTTTAATAGACTTATGATTATTGGTGATAATTTTGTAGTAACAAGCGAAGCGTTTACAACACATTTTGGAGCTATAGACTATGAAGGCAATTCAATTATTGAAAACACACTTTCATATTTAGCCCCTATCAATTCATATACAAAGTATTCAAACATTCAAATTTATATAGCAGAAGACGATTCAGGATATATGTTAATAGATTCAAATGGACATCATTTGTTAGATGAATATTTTGATAGTTACTCAATGAATACTAATGCAACATATATTTCATTAGAAATGGATGATTTATATTACTTATACAACTTAGAAACTAAAACTTTGAGTGATTTTTATAGTTATCAACCCTTCATGGTAGAACAAAATGAAACGACTGTATCTATAGATTCTGAAGATAACGTTAGTTTTATTAATACAGATGGAGACCGTTTATTTACACTTAATGAAAAATATAGAGATGGATTTATCCATCTTTATAGATATAATTCAAATGGATTCTTCTATAGTTATTTTGAAACCTATACAAACGCTTATGATACAGATGGAAATCTTGTTGGTGAATCAACGGAAGAACACTCATTACTTTATGTGACTGATAAGTATGCTTTATACAGAGACCTTAATCATACATACTTTATCAAAAACCGTAACGGTGAAGTTGTTGTAGAAAGTGACGATATCTTACATATTTTTACAGGTACAGATGTCTACTTATCTTATGAAGATGATGATATGGTCTTATATAGCATGTCAGGAAAAGAACTCCATAGAACTGTACAAAACAATCATATCCACTATCAATTCGGGTTATTTAAGTTTTATACAGAATACGATGGTTCAACATATTATATATGTAATACTCAAGGACAAAAAATTAATGATCAATTGTATGATGATGATACCAATGGATATTTTTTCAGCAGATTCTATGAAGATGGATATATCGTTGCTTTTCAAGATGGATTTTATGGTGTTATAGATTTTAATGGTGACATTGTTGTCCCATTTAAATACACAGCAATCACAAAAGATTTTTACCAAATTTATCGCTAAACAATATTAAAAGGATTTCAATCGAAATCCTTTTTTTCATTCTTCTATGTCACGCACTAGGGCAGTATTTATTTGATTTTTATAGACAATAAATCTTGTATATAAAAACTCAGTTACAAAATTGATAATCATCGTTCCACCTAAGACAATATATTCATTCCATCCATGTGTTTCAGTTAACACTTGACCCCACCATAAAGATAGTGGTGTAAAGATTAAATAATACACGAAAACTTTTGACATCGCAACCGGTATATTCGCAGCGGATTTAAATGTATATTTCCTATTTAACGTAAAATTCCATAATACTGATAACGTCAAAGCAATTAAGTAAGATGGCCAATATGTCCATTTTATAATTTCATTTAGTAATGTAAATGAAATTGCTTGAATAATCCCAGCAGAAATAGAAAATAATGTAAACTTGATCACATGCCATATATTATCCTGTTTTGTTAATTTAACTTCTTGATTGTCCATTTGATTTTCCTCGAATATATTCATCGATACATACAGCTGCATCTTTTCCAGCTCCCATAGCTAAAATCACAGTGGCTGCACCTGAGACAACATCTCCACCGGCAAAAACACCTGGAATTGATGTTTGATGATTTTCAACAACAATTCTACCTTTGGAATCTACGTCTAAATTTGGGGTTGCTTTTTTTATAATTGGATTGGGACTTTGTCCAATAGAAACAATGCTTGAGTCAATATCGTATGTTATATATTGACCAGTTCCAACCGGACGTCTTCGTCCAGAAGCATCTTTTTCACCTAACTCCATGATTTCGCACTTCACTTGGTTGACAACATAGTTTTCTCCTATGAATTCAACAGGGTTTGATAACAATCTAAAATCAATACCTTCTTCTTGTGCATGCTCAACTTCTTCTAGTCTCGCAGGTAAAGAAGACATATCTCTTCTGTATAAAATAAATACGTTTTCTGCGCCTAATCTTTTTGCTGTTCTAGCCGCATCCATCGCGACATTACCCCCACCAATAACAGCGACATTTTGTCCGATTTTAACAGGTGTTGGATTTTTTGGAAATGTATTGGCCTTCATTAAGTTGACACGTGTTAAAAACTCATTTGCATAGTATATACCAACAAGATTTTCACCTGGAACACCTAAAGCTCTTGGTAGACCAGCTCCACTTCCTAAGAAAATAGCTTCATAGTTTTCTTCAAGTAATTGGTCAATTGTTAGTGATTTACCGATAATAACGTTTTTATGAAATTGCACCCCTAGATTGATGGCCTTATTGATTTCTTGATCAACTAAATCTTTTGGTAATCTAAATTCAGGAATCCCGTATTTTAACACACCACCATATTCGTGTAATGCTTCAAACACGTCAACGGAATATCCTAGTCTTCGTAATGATACAGCACAAGCAAGTCCTGCAGGTCCTGATCCAACAATCGCAGTTTTTTTGTTTTTTTCAATAATACACTCTTCTATTTTTAACTGATGTTGTAATGCGTAATCTCCCACATAACGTTCTAAAGCACCAATAGAGACAGGTTTTGATTTAATCCCAACAACACAACTTCCTTCACATTGTTTTTCTTGAGGACATACTCGTCCGCAAACAGATGGTAATATGTTTGATTCATTTATTGTGAAATAAGCCCCTTCTATGTTGTCCTCCTTGATTTGTTTTATAAACTTGGGTATATCAATAGAAACTGGACAACTCTTCACACAGCGCGGATTTTTACACTCTAAACAACGACTAGCTTCGATCATAGCTAGTTCTTTTGTATACCCTAAAGCGACTTCATCAAAGTTTTGATTTCTTATATCCGGATCTTGTACCGGCATTTTAGTTCTATCAGTCATATTATTTACCTAATTTCATTTTACAGATATGATGTTCTTCTTCATGATAATATTTTTGTCTTGCCATTAACTCATCAAAATCAATACCTTCTGCTGGAAAATCTGGCCCATCAACACAAGCAAATTTTGTTTCACCATTAATTGTGACACGACAATTTCCACACATACCAGTCCCATCAATCATAATTGGATTTAATGAAACATCTGTAGGAATATTGTATTTTTTATTTAAGATAACACAGTTTTTCATCATAATAAGCGGACCGATTGCGATAGATAAATCATATTGGTTTGTTTTATATAAATTTTCTGCAACTTGAGTCACAAATCCTTTCGTTCCTAAAGAACCGTCATCAGTCGCAAAATATATGTTTTCACAGAATTTAGAATATTCATCTTGTAACAATAAATGATTCTTTGTTCTCCCACCGATAACTAAGTCTACCTTAGCTCCAAGTCTTGCGTATTCTTTTAATTGTGGAAATAAAGGCGCAGCTCCTACACCACCAGCAATCCCTAGAATTCTCTTAGCGTCTTCTCTGATATGAGTTGGTTGTCCTAATGGTCCAACAACATCATAGAGTGAGTCACCAACTTCTTTTTGACTGAGTAATTCTGTAGAATAACCTAATTTTTGAAAAATGATGATGACACTTTCTTCGTCATGATCAACAATTGTTAAAGGAATTCTTTCGCCTGATTCATCGACTCTGACGATTAAAAAATTACCAGGTTTTGCGTTTTTAGCAACTAAAGGTGCTTTAACCTTAATTAAATCAACATCTATGTTTAATGTTCTTTTCTCTAATATTTCGTACATTTTATCCTCCATAATTAAATTATTGAATGTAAAACTCTATTGACATAATGTAAAAGATGTTTTACAATATGTCTAGAGGTGATTTATATGAATATAACACGCAAACGTGCTAAGTTTACTGCATTTTTGTTCGGTGGTTTGTTTTTCTTTTTAGTCTTATACTTTGTGATTGTGGGATCAAATAGATTTTTAAATAACTCGATTCACTACGCAATTAATGCGCTTGTATTCGTTATATGTTTTCTTGTTTATGCGGCCTATCTTAAGATAACAAATAAGAAAACTCATTATGTCGATGAAAGAGACACGTTTATTCAAAAGAAATCTTATGGAATAAGCTTAATCATTATTTTAATGTATGTATACCTTTTATGTACCATTCTTTGGGTTATATACAAAGATGTCAATGTTATTCAAGTCTCATGGATATGGTTTATCGCATATTCAACATTTGCTTTTGCATACTTTATGACGAGTAGCATCATCTTATACCATTATAACAAAGAGTAACTCATTATGGAAAACAAAATTAAAATATATCGCACTGTAAAGGGATACACTCAAGAACAACTAGCAGATGAATTGAAATGTACAAGACAAACCATTAATGCCATAGAAAAAGGAAAATATTCACCCAGTTTAGAATTAGCTTTTAAACTAGCAAACACTCTTGATATAAAAGTCGATGAACTTTTTATTTATAAAGAAGACATAAAAAAAACTGACTAAATAAATAGTCAGTTTTATTTTTAAAAAAATTAAGTAATTATTCTACAACAGGTGCAGGTACTTCAACAAGTCCCATTCCTCTTGTACCATCTTCGTATTGAACGAATACAAAGTAGTATGATCCAGCAGCTAATGCAGCAGGGTTGTCATTCCAAGCTCCTGAAGTAAATGTAGTTTCTCCTTCAACAACTGAAGTTGTTGCACTTTCAACGAATTCAGGTACGAATAATGTTGCAGGAGTTAAGTTAATCATTTCTCCAGATTCTGGTGATTGTGCCCACCATTCAGGGATGTTGTCACCGTCTGATTGAGCAGTTCTGATGATTTTAACAGCTAAGTTTCCGTTTAAAGTTGTGTTTACACCATCAACGATATAGCTCATAGCCCATCCCGCATCGTCAGCTGATAATTCAACTTCTAATAAGTAAATTAATTCAGCACCTTCAACGTTAAGGCTTGATACTCTAGGATCGAAACAAGCAACAGCTTCCATTTTGTACATTTCATTACCAGCAGCATTTCCCCAGTCAGCGAATTGTCCAGTTGCCCAGAAGTTTTTGTCAGCAGATGCCATTGAAGCGTCTACTAATCCCATTCCTCTTGAACCATCTTCGAATTCAGCGAAAATGAAGTAGTATGATCCAGCAGCTAATGCAGCAGGGTTGTCATTCCAAGCTCCTGATGTATAAGTTGTTTCACCATCTACTTCTGAAGTTGTTGCAGTTTCAACAAATTCAGGTACGAATAATGTTTCAGGAGTTAAGTTTTCCATTTCTCCAGATTCAGGTGATTGTGCCCACCATTCAGGGATGTTGTCACCATCTGATTGTGCAGTTCTGATAATTTTAACAGCTAAGTTTCCGTTTAATGTTGTGTTAACACCATCAACGATATAGTTCATTGCCCATCCAGCATCTTCATCAGATAAAGTAATAGGTAATAAATATAACATTTCTACATTTTCAAGTCCTAAATCAGCAACTCTAGGGTCTGCAGCGGCGATTGCTTCCATTTGATAATCAGTGTTACCAGCAGCATCTCCCCAACCAGCGAATTGTCCAGTTCCCCAATAATTTTTTTCAGCGTCTGCTAAAGGTCCAGTATAAACAGTTGTTGGAGCTTCAGTTGTAACTGTAGTTTGTTCTTCAGTTGTAGTTTCACCAGTACAAGCAACAACAGCGAACGCTAAAACTAACGTTAACAATAATGCAAATAATTTTTTCATTTTTTTCTCCTTCTATTTTATTTTTTTTATTTTTTTTGTATAAATTTTTATTGTTTTTAATTTATAAAAATATATATGTCAATCTAACTAAATTATATCACTCGGTATAGTTAGTGTCAATTAAATAGCCGTCTTATAACAAAACATGTAAACGCTAACAGATATCTATTTTAAGACAACAGAGGTATATGGAGCGATTGTGAGAAGCTGTCCATCAAGAGTCGCAACCCCCTGTCCAACATACCCTCTTAATTCAGTGAAACTATAATCCGTGTATTGACTTAAATCAATAGTTAGTTCACCAAATCCAATATTATGAAAAACACCAACAGTAGATTCTTCATATGTTGATAAAAATCCTCCAAATGTAGTATACCCATCAAAATTCAATAGCGTATAATCTCCTCTAGCTATTTCTGGATTTGCTTTTCTTAACATAATGAGTTTTTTATAATGATTATATAAACTATTCTCATCTTCTATTTGTTCAAGGACTGTTCCATTAATCTGACTCTCAGGGTCATAAGTCGTTCCTACTGGATCTACAACTGTATCTCCATCACCCCAAAGCATCGCTAAACGTCTATTAGCATCTGTGTTTTCAGCTCCTCTAGACCCCTTCATACCAATTTCTTCACCATAATAAATAAATGGATTACCATAACTTAAAATATACATATTAGCTGCACAATGCATGGCATATGTAGACACAGGTAAATATCCTGCACTTCTATTGTTGTCATGATTTGAAATAAATGGTGTTAAAATTGCAGATTCGTTAATATCTTCAATCATTTGTCTGTATTGTCCTAAATATCCAACGAATTCATTGACATTATACAATCCACTCAATGTCGCTGATACCATGCCTTGTTGTTGACTCATTCCAAAGTCAAAATTACTAAAGTTTGCATAATATGGTGCGATGAGTGAATCAGCCGACCATGTTTCTCCAACAATATACGTATCAGGCTTAATCTTTTTTGCTTCAGTAACAAACCATTCCCAAAAATCTAGATTTTTAGCTGTATCTCCATAATACACATATTTCGTCGCATCTAATCTAAATCCTTTTACACCTAAGTCGTACCAAAACTCTAAAATATCAACGATTTCAGCTAAAACATCTGGATTGTCCATATTCAATTCTGGCATCTGACTTGAGAAGTTTCCTTCGTAATAATAATCACCCGCGAAATAATAATACGTTCTACCACTTATTTTTTCGTCTCTAGTTACTAAAGTATAGTAATCGATGTATTTATTATCGAAATCACCATCTTCAACAGCTTCTCTAGCTTCTAAAAACCAAGGGTGTTGACTTGATGTATGATTTAAAACTAAATCAATAATAACATCAACTCCTCGTTTATCAGTTTCATTTATTAACGCTTCAAAATCTTCAAGCGTTCCATATGCTGGATCGATATCCTTATAGTCCATCACATCATATTTATGATAAGAAGGGGAAGGCATGATTGGCATCAACCATAAACCTTCCACACCTAAACTATATCCTGAATTATCTGATCCGTCATTTAAATAATCTAATCGGTTAATTAACCCTTGTAAGTCTCCATATCCGTCTTCATTCGAATCTGAAAATGAACTTACAAATATCTCATAATATACATTATACAAATCATCTGTTTCACTAGATGCTAATAAGTTGTCTTTTAATTTGTATTCATTTGTACTCGTACATGAAACAAATCCAAAAGCAGTAAGCATTAATATGAGAATTATAACAGTTTTTTTCATCAAATAACCCTCTTTTTCTAACCTTTAACAGCACCAGCTGTAACACCTTCAACATAATATCTTTGCATAGCTACGAATAATGTAACGATTGGAATCGCAACGATGACAGAACCAGCACAGAAGACTGTAAAGACATTAGAATCAGGTTGATTTCCATACATCATATCATATAGACCAACAGAAACTGTAAATAATTCAGGGTTCGTTGTCCCTAAAATTACCCGAGCGAAGATGAAATCCATCCACGGTCCAATAAATGATGTTAATGCTGTATAAATAATAATAGGTTTACTTAACGGTACAATAATCTTTGTGAATATTTGAAAATTAGTTGCACCATCTAATCTACCTGATTCAATCAAAGAATCAGGAATCACATCAAAGAACCCTTTTGCAACATAAAATCCTAATCCAGACCCAGCGGAATAAACCAGAATTAACGCCCCTAAAGTTTCAGTCAATTGTAGTGCTTTTAAAATATAATAAATAGCTACCATTGACATAAATCCTGGGAATAATCCTAGAATAATAGCTGTACTCAAGAATGTTTTTCTAGCTTTAAACTTAAGTTTAGACATTACATAAGCAACACAAAGGATTAAGAAAGTTGAAATAATAAATGTGAAAACAGCAACAATAAATGTGTTTAAGAACCATCTTCCAAACATAAAGTTTTCAAATAATCTAGCAAAGTTCTCTAATCCAAGATTTTCAAAACCTGGCCAATAGTATCTAGAAACGATTCCAACGTATACATCATCAATGTATTCTACTCTAAAAGCATTAATTACAATCCATAAAATTGGATACATCCAAAGAATTGCCAAAATAGTTAAAGCAATATAAGAAAGAATAGTTCCTGTTCTATTTGCAGCTTTCATACTTCTATATTTTTTTGGTTTTTCGACCACTTGTGTGTTTATCATTGGAAAGCATCCTCCTCTTTAAAGGCTTTACTTCTTCTATATGTGAAGAATGTTGCAGTCGCTGTAAGTATGAATGTTAATATACCTACAACTGATCCTACATTATAATTTGCTTCATCAATCGTTAATTTATACAACCAAGTAATCAGCAAGTCGGTTTGACCTGCAATATATCCCGGTTCATTAGGTGCACCACCTGTCAGTAGATAAATAACATTAAAGTTTGTTATATTCCCAATGAATGATGTAATTAAGTAAGGTGTTGTCACAAAGACAATATAAGGTACTGTGATATGGAAGAATGCCTGACGTTTTGTAGCTCCATCAATTTGTGCAGCTTCATAAAGTTCACTAGGAACATTCATTAAAATACCACTCGTCATTAACATTGTAAATGGAACACCAATCCAAATATTAATAACAATAATTGTCGCCCTAGCTGTCACTGCATTTTGTGCATTTGATAAGAACAGTATTGGGTCATCGACAATTCCTGTACTAACTAAAAACTCATTAATTGGTCCATATTCACTCAACAAGTTTCTCATCGCTAGTAATGTAATAAACTGTGGTAAGGCAATTGTAATAATAAAGATGGTTCTCCATATCTTCTTACCTTTAATCCCCTTTCTATTAATTAATAGCGCTAATAAAATACCACCAATATAATTTGTGAAAGTTGCAAAGAATGCCCATACTAAAGTCCATCCTAAAACTGGTAAGAATCTAACAGAAATTTCTCCAGTCCCATTGAATATATCAATAAAGTTTTGGAATCCAACCCAGTCAATAAGTACTAAACCAGGTGTATGTTCTGAATCAAAATTAGTAAATGCAATTAATATCATGAATATCGTAGGTAAGATAGTGAATGCTAAAATACCTAACAGAGCAGGCGTTAACATAGCTACATGGAATCGATCATCTAATAATGATTTAATATCTTCAACAAATGTTGTTGGCGCTTTTCCTTCTCTTTCGTCACAATCTGCTTTGTATGATGATTTGATATTAACTAGGTAAGTTAGTATAAATACTAATATAATCCCTAGGGTTACAACACCAAACAACAACATAAGCATAGAGTTATCTGCGAAAGTCCAGAAGTCTCCAGGATTTTCTCCAAGTGTAATTAAATTCTTTAACGCTTGTCCACCAAATGGTGTATCATTAACCATTGGTGAAGATATCATAAAGTAGACAAATGCAGCTTCAATAATTAAAAATAATAATCCTTTAATTATCTGACCATGCATTAAGTTACCAGCACCCATAAAAATATGAGACAGCTTCGTACCAATACTACCATCGTTAAAACGCTTGAAAAATCCTTTATTTTCATTCTCTTTCTTAGGTAAAGTAGACAAGATTTCACTCTTGTCTACATTATTTTGTTTGTTCATATTTACTCCTTATTATATTAAGTTTCAAATTTTTTATTCAGCAGGTTGGTTTCCTGTTTTCCAAATTGTTTCAATAACATATAATTGATCATATATTTCTTGATCAGTTGTTAAATCACCATTAGGGTTTTCTAAGATTTCTAATAAAAGGTCTGGTCCACCTTTAGAATAATAATAGAAGTTATATTTATTAGCAGCTCCGAAAGGTTGTGGAATTCCCCAATCAAACATTTCAGTTTGTCTAATCGCTAATTGTCCAGCCAATGTTTCTTCTGTAAATCCTTCAAATTCAGAAATAGCATTTTTGTATGCTGGAAGATTTTGAACTTCATCAAATGATTCTTCTTGAACTTCTTTACTTGATAAGAATAATAAGATGTCTTCTAAATATAGTTGATAATCAGTACCTTTTTTCATTACAAACATTTTTGTATCAGCAAACGACCCTGATTTATAAACTGTACCTGCAACTGCAGTTCCATATGCGTCAGCTTCAGTTAAAGTAAAAGTAGGTAATGTAGCAATTCCTAATTTATCTCCTAAAGCAGCTTGCGCTGCTGAGAAATTCCAAGCTCCACCGATAACTGATAAAGAAATAGGAGCTGTTACACCATCATCTTTTAATTCAACTTCCCAACCAGAATCAGTTGGTCTTTTTGCACCATTAGGATTGTTGAAGAATCTTTGTCCCCATTTCATAACTGCAACTGTATCGTCACCAGTAGCTAAACAGTTTTCTTGAACACCATCTTCGTATAATTGAAGTGTTGAAGAATGGTCAGCTAATCTCGTAGATAATAATAAGAATGAATTATTAAATCCATCTGTACCAGTTAAAGATACGGCTTGAGCATCTGCAGCCTCTGCAGCTTCTAAAATTCCTTCCCAAGATTGAACTTGAGTTTCAGAAATTAAATCTGTATTATAATATAGCACTAAACTTTGAGCGATGTAAGGAATACCAAATGTGTATTCAACTTCATTGAAATCTGCTTGTGCAACATCAATAAAGTTTTGAGGATTGTCGGCTAACACTTGTGCTTGTAATTCTTCACTCATAATAGGTGTAATACCACCAGTCCCTTCTACTAATTTCCCTAAATTGTCATGAGCAATTGTAAAAATATCAGCTCCAGCTTCAATATCATCTAAGAATGTTGCAGCAGCTGATCCAGTATCAACACCTTCTACAGTAATTGTAAATGGATAGCTCCCATTAAATGTTGCTACATATTCATTAACTTTATCTTGATAAAAGTCTTTAGATTCTGTACCAACCCAAATTGTTAACTCTGTTTGTTCACCTTCATAAGCTGGTAATGCGATTCCCGCTCCACCAGTTGCTCCACCTGAAGTCGTTTGTTCAGCAGTTGTTGTCTCACTACCACATCCTATAAGTGCGATAGAGAAAGCGAACAGCGCTAAAAATAATGCTAATTTCTTCATTTTTATCTCCTTTTATATTTTATTTTTTTTGTTTTAAATTAGATACCTATATTTTACCACTTAAAAAATATCATTTCAAGACGATAAAGAAGGCATAAGCAATAAAGCCCTAAAATAGTAGTGTGTTATCGTTTTCATTTTTATTTCGGTGTATTCTTTGATGTATGTATTTATGATATAATGAAGTAAATTACACATAACAAAATAAATATAAGAGAGGCATAGAATGAAAAAGATATTAGTATTATTTATGTGCATATTTTCAATTTTTGGAATTGCACAAACTGTATCAGCTGCTGCAACTGATACAGAAGAAATTTATTTACATTATTATAGATATAATGGTGATTACTCTGCATGGAGTGTTTGGGCTTGGCAAAGCCAACCCACCAGTGAAGAAGGTGCTAGATATTCTTTTGAAGCTGATACAACAGCGCCTGAATATAACTATGGTGGTGTCGTAGCTGTTATCAACATCAATGATAACTTCCCTGATATTACTAAAATGGGACTTATCGTTTCAACTGCTGATTGGTCCCAAAAAGATGTTGCTACAGATAGATTCATTGATATCCCTGCAACATCTGAAAATGGAGAAGCACATTTTTACTTAGTTGAAGGTGATGCAAGAATTGGAACATCAAAAGATGATGTTGATGGTCCAGACAGATATCCTAAGTTTAAACAAGCGTTCTTTACTCAAATGAACACAATTGAGTTTGAAGCTACAGAAGAAATTAATCCAGCAAATATCACAGTTTACGCAGATGATATAGTATTAAGTGTCGAAAGTGTAACGATTGATGGTGTGAATGGAACCGTTGTTTTAACAAATGATCTAGATTTTTCTAAAACATATACCATCGAAGCTACATTTACTTCAGATGGAACAACAAATGATTATCAAGTCACATTTGATGGCATCTATGATTCAGCTGCTTTTGAAACAGCATTTGGATATGACGGAGAATTAGGAGCTATGATTGATGGAAGTTCGACCACATTTAGAGTATGGGCACCAATATCTAGTGAAGTTACTGTCAATCTATACGATACAGGGACAACATTATCAGATGGTGGAACAGATACTCCAATAGCAACACATGAAATGACTCCTGGAGAAAAAGGGACTTTCGAATACATTGCTAATTCAAATTTACATGGAACTTATTATACATATTCAGTAACCAATGGTGATATAACAAATGAAGTTGTGGATCCATATGCACAAAGTGTTGGTGTTAATGGACAACGTGGTTTAGTAGTTGACTTCTCACAAGTGAATCCTGACGGTTTTGAATATGATACTCGTCCTGATACAATGACTGATTATACGGATGCGATTATCTATGAATTACACGTAAGAGACTTAACAATGAGTGAAACATGGAATGGGACAGAAATCAATCGTGGAAAATATTTAGGATTGATTGAAGAAGGCACTACCTATGAAGGTGTAACAACCGGATTTGATCATATTAAAGAATTGGGTGTAACACATGTTCAACTTCTTCCATTCTTCGACTATGGGGTTGTTGATGAAACAAGATTAGATGATGAAACATATAATTCTTTTAACTGGGGATATATGCCATTAAATTTCAATGCTTTAGAAGGAACATATTCTTCTAATCCATACGATGGTTTAGTTAGAATCGAAGAGATGAAGCAAGTTGTCATGGCATTTACAGAAGCCGATTTAAGAATCAATATGGATGTTGTCTATAACCATACAGGATTATCAGCGGATTCAAACTTTAATTTAATTGTTCCTGGATATTACTATAGATTAAACTCAAATGGTTCATTCAGTAACGGTTCAGGAACAGGAAATGAAACAGCTTCTGAACGTTATATGATGAGAAAATTTATGATTGACTCAGTTACATTCTGGGCTGAAGAATATAACATCTCAGGATTTAGATTTGACTTAATGGGATTACACGATACTGAAACAATGGAATTAATTGCACAAGAGTTACATGCGATTGATCCTACAATTATGGTTTATGGTGAACCATGGATGGGTGGAACGACTCCTTTACCTGAAAGTTTACAATCCGATAAAGCTAATTTAGATCAAATAGATGGTGTTGGAGCTTTCAACGATGATGTAAGAGATGGAATCAAAGGGTCTGTATTCCAAGGAACTGGTCCTGGTTACATTCAAGGTGATTTAGGAAAAGAATCTGCAGTTATGTACGGTATTCGTGGTGGGGTTGAATTTGATGATTTAACATATAGCGAATGGCATACAGAACCTACAAAAACAATTAATTACGTTGCTGCTCATGATAACAATACATTACACGATAAATTATACTTAACCCTTGAAGGTACAGATGATTTAGACTTAATCCTACCTTTAGCTAAACAAGCTTATGGTATCGTCTTAACCTCTCAAGGTATTCCATTTATCCATGCAGGCGATGAATTCTTGAGATCTAAACCTGATGAAAATTCGTGGACAGGATTTAATCATAACTCTTATGAATCACCAGATTCAATCAACCAAATTGATTGGTCATTAAAAGTTAGTGAAGATGGAGCTAATATGTATCAATATGTTAAAGGATTAATTGAATTAAGAAAAGCTCATGAAGCTTTCTCAATGGCAACGAGTCAAGAAGTTATTGATAACTTAACATTTGTAGACGATGCTTTAGAAGGTGTATTGGCATTTACATTAACAAACGGAACTACAGGAGACTCTACTGAGAAATTCTTTGTAGTACATAACGTTAACCGTGAATCAATTACAATAACTCTACCTAACATTGGGATTTGGACGTTAACTGTTAATGAAGCCTCTGCTGGTGATGAAGCAATAGCTACTTACTACGGTGGAGAAAGATTAACTGTCGCTGCTAATTCAACTTATTTACTACAATTAGATTCAAGCGTAACTGATTATACAATAGATGATATTACGGATACACCTGAAGGAATTACTGCTTATACAGTTACATATGGTGTTGAAGGTGAAGATGCTTACATATACAAACTTACTGTTAATAACTCAAATGACACTGCAGTTGATTATACATTACCTGAAAGTAATGGAGACTGGTCAATTATAATAGTGGAAGATACAGTTCCTGTTATTTATCAACCTGGAGATGTTTTATCAATTCCTGCAGGAGCTACATATATATTTAATTATAGTGTTCCAACCGGTGGATGGTCTATACTTGCAATTGTTGGGACTATCATTGGTAGTATGGCAATTATAGCTGGTGGAGTCTTGACACTTATTAAATCGAAAAAATAACAAATTGAAAAGAACTCGAAATTAATCGAGTTCTTTTTTTTCTTTTATTATAAAATATGATCTTTGTTATATAGTCTTAATATTTTAAACTAATCGAATTTATTGTAGAACTTAAATCAAAATTAGATGAAAACTGCTCTTCTTCAAAAAATATTATTCAACATAATTTACTTTTTTCTGACCAACTTTAATTCTCGGATCTAATATGGCCGCTATAAAATCAAATACAGAAGCTATGATCATTCCAAATGCCATATAGAACACAACGATGTAGATTGTTGTATGAATATCAATATTGACAAATCCGGCTTCTCCAAACGGACTAATCATTGAATCATAGAATAAATTTGCAACGCCTGGTACATTATATACAATTTCTACTAAAAACGAACTTCCTAATACAAATAAGAATGAATTTGTGAATTCAGGTGAAACTGCAACGAGAGCATTCCTTGATAGATGTCTAATCATGATTTGAGATTTAGTTAACCCTTTAACTTTAGCAAGTAAAATGTATTCAGCATCCATCCCATCAACTAACTCATTCCTAATAAGTTGTGTAAATTTTGAAATTGGCCAAAATGATAAAGATAACACTGGTATTGCCATTGCCAAAACTTCCATCCATGGATTCTCCGAGGTTAATGGATAGATTGCAGGGAATATTTTTAATCCCCATCCTAACCATAACATAAGAAGCCATACAATTACAAATGAAGGTATTGCTGATATAGACGCTAAAAAGCTAGTTATAAATCGATCAAACCAACTATCTTTGTATCGAGCTGATAAATAGCCAAACAACATTCCCATAACAATAAAGAATACTGTAGTTGCAAGTGTTATTTTTACCGTATAATGGGCTTTATAGTTAAATATTTCAGCTATATCTCTACCTGCTGATGTTTGACCCCAGTCCCAATGTAAAATGATATTTTTCATATAATCAATATAGCTTTCCCAAACAATCGGCCATATATCGATATCTCTATATATCCAAGAATATTTCTCAATGGTCGCTGCCCAGAAAGCAAAATATAAAATTGTAATTGTAAGGATCATAGCGATAATCATCGAAATGATTCTACGGATTAACTTCTTTGTCATTGTTTTCCTCTTGTTCTCGTAGCTAACAATTATTATAACACTTATTTAATAATTATCGTAAGTTTTTTTAAATATGCATTCATTAAGTTTTTTTTCATGGAAAAAGCACCTCTTCAAGAGGTGCTTTAGTTTAAAATATTAACTTATTTATCTGTTTTCGAAGGCGCTTTTTTAGGCGCAGGTTTTTTAGCTTCTGCAGCTTTTAAATCTTTCCCTAAATATTTAGGCATTTCCATACCAGCCATTTTATAAATATCATTCATTGGGGGTACGGCTTTTAATAAGCTTTGAGCGAAACTCGCTGTGTTAGACGTTCCGTCTTTTGAGTTCCCTGAATCCCATACAGTAACTTGATCGAATTTAAGGTTCTTAATTGCTTCAACTTGGATACCAACTAGAGTTTCTAATTTTTCTGCGATAATATATTGAATTGCAGATTCTGAGTTGTCTCCAGAAGCTTTTACTAATTCTTTAAAACCTTCTGCTTGTTTTGATAATACTTCAAATGTACCACGTGCTTCAGCTTCCATTTTTGAGAAGATACCATCTGCTTCCCCTTTAGCTTTTCTTCTGAATTCTTCAGCTATAGCTTCTGCTTCGATAACTTTCTTTTGTTTATCGATTTCTGATTTAACGATAACATCAGCTTCAAGTGAAGCTTTTTCTCTTTCAGCTCTGGCAATTTCAGCTTTTTGCTCAGCTACATAAGCTTCTTCTAAGGCTTTTGCACTTGCGATTTTTTCAGCTGCTGTTGCTCTTCTTAATGATTCAGCTTCCACTTCTCTACGAGTGGCATCAGATTGAGAAATATCAGCTTTTGATTTGTTTTCCCCTTCAATTGCTAATGCATTTGCTGTAGCTACTGAGATTCTTTGGTCTCTTAAAGCGTTTGCTTCACCAATTGACCCATCTCTATTCTTTTCAGCTACTGATTTTTTAGCATCATTGATTGCTTTCGCTGCTGCTTCTTTACCTAGTGCTTCGATATATCCAGATTCATCATTAATATCAGTTACGTTAACATTGATAAGTCTTAGTCCAATTTTCTTTAACTCTGTTTCAACATTATCTGAAACTGCTTCTAAGAATTTATCTCTGTTTGTGTTAATTTCTTCAATATCCATAGTTGCGATAACGAGACGTAATTGTCCGAAGATGATGTCTTTAGCTAATTCTTGGATTTCATCTAAATGTAATCCTAAAAGTCTTTCAGCTGCATTTTGCATAACGGCTGTTTCAGTTGAAATACCAACTGTAAATCTAGACGGTACATCGATACGGATATTTTGTCTTGATAATGCTTTTGTTAAGTCAACACTGATTGATAATGGTGTTAAATCTAAGTATTGATATGCTTGAACAAATGGCCATACAAATTTAGCTCCCCCGTGAATACATGTTGCTGATTTTTGCGTTCCATCTGGATTCGTTCCTACAGATCCATAGATGACTAAAATTTTATCTGATGGACATTTTCTAATTCTTGATACGATAAATATCAATACCATAGCGACGATAATGACTATTGCAACAATAAGTCCAATAAAGTCTTCTACGGCTAAAAACATTAAATTAAACATTTTTTATTTTACTCCTCTTCTTTTATTTTTTTTACGACTAATGTTGTTGAGTCGTGTAAACCAATAATTTTTACTTCTTGTTTTGTTAATATATCATTTGTGTCTTTTGTTATGGCATCTACTTCTACCATTCTTCCTTGATGCGTTAACATAACTTTCCCTTTACCATTATCTTTTTTGGGAACTCTTATATATACTGTAGCTGTTTTTCCTATAGCTGTTTGATAATTTAAGTTTCCACTTCTTTCTAATTTCATAGCTGATTTCATAGCATAAGCTAATAATATAGCCGCAGCTGCACCAGCGAAAATTCCAATTAAGATAGATAACCATAGGTCTAAACTGTCTCCAATACCATACACTGTCCATCCACCAATGCTTAGAAATGCTAAAACACCTCTAATTGTTAAGATTTTCAATCCACTTACTGAAGTAATAGAATCATTATTATAACCATCAACAAAATCGTCAATATCATCAATATCTACATCAAAGTCCATATCCAAATCAATATCACCATCGAATGATTCAGCACCATCCATACCGATGAGCATAAGAACTATAAAAATAAGCATAATGAACGTAGCTGTGATTGCAACCACAAACGAGTATTGTTGAACTGCACTAATGTCAGTCCACCATGATAATAACATAAAAATCCCTCCTTTTGTATTAAGAAATAATACAGTCTTATTATACCATATTTTCCTTAATAAAAGAAGAGATAAATGAATATATTCTTTAAATGTTTTCGGGCTATTATTAAGTGAATTATAATGACTTAAAGCCTATATCCGTGCGATATATTAAGTTTTCACATCGAATTTTTTTAACGTTTAAATATGCACTGTTTCTAGCGCTAATTAGAGTTTTTCCCTTTCCATAAACAAAAAGAACTCTTCCCCCATTTGTAAAGTATTTATTATCCTTTTGTGATGTCCCCATATGAAACATTTCTTTTAAAGAATCAACACCATATATTTGATATCCTTTTTCGTAAGTATTAGGATAGCCACGACTTGCTAATACTACTCCTAAAATAAATTCATCTGTCCATTCAATTTTAGGTGTTTCATGAGATTTTAAATCTAAAATAATTTTAACTAAGTCACTTTTTAATCTCGGTAGAATAACTTCTGTTTCTGGATCTCCAAATCTTGCATTAAACTCTATAACGTAGGGACCTTTTTTTGTATACATTAAACCACCATATAAGAATCCAGTATATTGAATGTTTTCTTTGTTTAAGGCATCAACTGTTTTTTGCATAATATTAGTCAATGACTCATTAACAACTTCATCCGGAATAATAGGAACAGATGTATAAATCCCCATACCTCCAGTGTTTGGTCCATTATCTCCATCTAATAGTCTTTTATGATCTTGACAAATTGGCATTGGATAAACCTTCCCATGATCAACAAAACACATCAAAGAAAACTCAGGTCCTTCTAAGTATTCTTCTAAGATAACATTTGAGTCTCCATATTTTTTATCTTTAAGCATTGTCTTTAATGCTTCTTTAGCAATCTCTAATTCCTTTGCGACAACGACACCTTTTCCGCCGGCTAACCCGTCGTATTTAATAACGATGGGTACACCTTCTTTCTCTAAGTATGATAAAGCTTGTTCATACTCAGAGAATACTTTATATCGAGCTGTTGGAATATGATATTTAAACATGAGTTCTTTGGCGAACTGCTTAGAACTTTCAATCTGAGCAGCTTTTTTAGTTGGGCCAAATACATGAATTTTTTCTTTAGATAAATCATCCGTTATTCCATTTTGTAGATACACTTCTGAACCTGGTATAACTAATTCAATATGTTCTTTTAAACAAAACTCTATAATGTCTTGATTATTTAAAGGATCCAAGCATACATTCGTTGCTAGTTTTGCAGTTCCTGGATTTCCCGGTATGGCAAAAAGACGTGTTTTAAGTTTTGATTTACTTAAACTTTCAATGAGAGCATGTTCTCTACCACCACTCCCTATGACTAAGATATTCATAGTTCCTCCTAATGTTTAAAGTGCCTATTCCCTGTAAATACCATCTTAATCCCTAAGTCATCACAGGCTTTGATAGAATCCTTGTCTCTTATAGATCCACCTGGTTGTATGATCTTATTGACACCGTATTTATGAGCGAGTTTTACGACATCATCAAATGGGAAAAATGCATCACTTGATAGTGTTAAATCTTCTGTATGTCCATGATTATTTGCCCATTCAAGTGCTATTTGAGCAGCTCCTACTCTATTCATTTGGCCAGCACCAATTCCGACAGTTTTTGAACCTTTAGTAATCACAATAGCATTGGATTTTACATGTTTAACGACTTTCCATGAAAACATGAGTTCTTCCAACTCTTCTTTGGAAGGTTTTAGTTGAGTAACATATTCTAAATCATCCAAAGAAACCATGTAATGATCGATTTGTTGATATAAAATTCCACCATTTACAGATACTGAAATCATTTTGTCTGTATTGGTTTTTGATGTATCCAATTCTAATACTCTTAGATTTTTCTTTGTCTTTAGAATTTCTAATGCATTGTTTTCATATCCAGGGGCAATGATTATTTCTAAGAATATTTTATTTAACTCTATGGCAAGTTTTTCAGATACAGGTCTATTCATAGAAACGATTCCACCAAAAATAGATATGGGATCAGAGGCATATGCATATTGATACGCTTCTTCTATCAATTCAGCTGACGCAACACCACATGGATTCATATGTTTCAGAGCAACGACAGTTGGTTTTTTATGTTCAGCTAAGATGTTAATCGCAGAATTAGCATCTTGAATGTTATTGTAAGATAAAAGTTTTCCATTCAGTATTTTTGCATTTAAGATTGAATATGGATTATGATCAGATTTATATACACCTGCTTTTTGATGTGGGTTCTCTCCATATCTTAGTTTGTAATCTAAATCGTAGGTTTTATTTAATCGAACTGGCAAATCTTCTTCAGTTAGAAAATTTGCAATATAAGTATCATATTGTGCTGTTTTTTGAAATACTTTCTTTGATAGGTATTTTTTAAATTCTAAGCTTGTATCCCCAAATTCTTTTATTTGTTCAATGACAGTATTGTAATCACAGACATCTGTAACAACCGTTACGAATTGATAGTTCTTAGCTGCAGATCGAAGCATTGAAGGACCACCAATATCAATCTGTTCAATTGCATCATCAAATGTTATATCTTTTTTAGAGATTGTTTCTTTAAAAGGATACAAATTAACACAGACTAAATCAATGTAATCAATCTCGTTATCTTTAACTTCTTTTATATGTAAAGGATTATCTCTTAATGCTAATAAACCACCATGGACTTTAGGATGAAGTGTTTTAACTCTACCATTCAAGATTTCTGGAAATCCAGTATAATCATCAATGATTGTTGTTTTAATACCGTTTTCATTTAGTAATTTGTTGGTTCCACCGGTTGATATAATTTCAAAATCTAAGCTGATGAGCTGTTTTGCAAACTCAATAACATTTGTTTTATCACTGACACTGATTATCGCTTTTTTCACTTCATTTCCTCCAAAACTTTCTTTATCACTTTAGGATATATATGATGTTCTATCTTATGTATATCTAATTCTATTTTATTTTTATCACCATGATAGTGAGATATATCGATACTGACTTGTTCAATAATTTCTCCTGAGTCTAGTTCTTCATTGACATAATGAACTGTTACGCCTGTCGTTTTTGCATTGTCATTAATCGCTTGACCGATGGCGTCTTTTCCTTTGTAAAGAGGCAAAAGAGATGGATGAATATTTAAGATTTTTCCTTTAAAGCCCTTCAATAATGTTGGACCAATAATCCTCATATATCCAGCAAGGACAATTAAGTCAATTTTGAGTTCATTCAACTTAGATAGAATAATTTCCTCATAATGAGCTTTTGAATCATAGGCTTTTGTATCAATCGCTAAGACCTCTATTTTTTTATTATGTGCCCTTTCTATCGCTAAACAGTTAGATTTATCCGATATAAGTATTTTTAAATTGGCGTTTAGGTGTTTATTTTCAATAGAATCAATAATTGCTTGAAAATTACTACCAAATCCAGAAGCAAATACAGCGATATTATTCATTGATATTAACTCCTTCTTTGTTCGTTACTTTTCCTAAAATTACAAATTCTTCTTGATTAGCTTCTAAGATAGCTATGGCTTTTACTGAGTTTACTTTATCTAAGGCGATAACCATACCAATCCCCATATTGAAGATGTTAAACATTTCTTTATGATTCATGTGTCCAAGTTTCTCCAAGTATGTAAAGATTGGAGGTATTTGGTAATTTATGTTTATCTCAACGCCAAGTCCACTTGGTAACATTCTTGGAATGTTTTCAATGAACCCTCCACCTGTGATATGACTGATTCCATGAATTTGGGCAGTTGATTTAATTAATTCAATTGTTTTTACATAGATTTTTGTTGGTTTTAAGATTTCTTCTTTTAATAGACAGTTTAATTCAGGGATGAATTCATCCAATGATTTTTTGTGATCTTTAAATAAGATTTTTCTTACTAAAGAAAACCCATTAGAATGTAATCCACTTGATGGCAAACCAATTAAGATATCATTTTCTTTGACATCTTCTGGTTTTAGGATTTCACTTTTTTCAACGACTGCAGTAACGTAGCCAGCTAAATCATAATGATTCCCTTGATACATATCTGGCATTTCCGCTGTTTCACCACCGATTAAAGCACACCCGGATTGAATACATCCTTCTGCAATTCCTTTAACGATGTCTTCTACGACTTCTGGATTTAGTTTTCCAGTCGCAATATAGTCTAAGAAAAACAGTGGTTTTGCTAACTGTGTTAAGACGTCGTTCACACACATTGCAACGAGATCAATACCAATCGTATCATGCTTATTCGTTTCTTGTGCGATTAACAGTTTCGTTCCAACCCCATCAGTACCTGATACTAAAACGGGTTCTTTAATATTGTATTTGGATAGATCAAACAATCCACCAAAAGCCCCGATGGAAGACATAACACCTAAGTTATCGGTTTTTTTAACATGGGGTTTGATTCTATCTATTGTTTCATATCCTTTTTCTAAACTAACACCTGATTCTTTATAAATTTGTGACATACGATCTCCTAAAATTTTCCGTCTTTATTCGCATCTTTAATTGAGTGATATAAATATGTTGGATATTTACCATTAAAACAAGACAAACACATTTTCTTTCTATTACAAGCTTTTAAAATGCCAGCTTCTGATATAAAAGCTAATGAATCAGCTTGAATGATTTCTTTAATCTCATCCACTGTATGTCTCGCACCAATGAGTTCTTCATATGTGGATGTATCAACACCATATACACATGGATGGGTAATCGGTGGCGCTGCGATTCTTACATGAACTTCTAAAGCACCTGCTTCTCTTAAAAGTTTAATGATTTTTTTGGATGTTGTTCCTCTAACCAAAGAATCATCAATGATAACAACTCTTTTATTTTTGACAATACTGGAAACGGCTGACAACTTCATCTTAACACCTTTTTCTCGCATAGTTTGTGACGGTTGAATAAAGGTTCTACCGACATATCTATTTTTTATGAGGCCCATTTCCATAGGAATTCCTGATTCTTCCGCAAACCCGATGGATGCACTCGTTGATGAATCTGGAACCCAAACTAAAACATCAGCATCTACCGGAGCTTCTTTAGCGAGAATTCTACCTGCTTCTTTTCTAGAATTATGAACGTTCACATTTTCTATGGTTGAATCAGGTCTTGAAAAGTAGATGTATTCCATAGCACACATATTTTTATATGTTTTTTCTGCATAAGAATCGGATTGTATATGGCAGTTTGAATCGATTGTCAAAATTTCTCCTGGTAAGATATCTCTGATAAATTCAGCACCAACAATGTCAAATGCGCAGGTTTCAGAAGAAACAACATATCCTCCATTGAGTTTTCCTAAAGAAAGTGGCCTTAAGGAATTTTTGTCTCTCATGATATAGAGTTTTTCATTATCTAAAGCCAAAAAAGCGAAAGCTCCTTCAATCTGGTTTAAAGCTTCTCTTATCGCTTTTTGTCTATCTTTTTGTGTATCTTTTTTTATTAAATGTGCGAAGATTTCAGAATCGGAAGTCGATTGAAAAATAGACCCATGAATCTCTAACTCTCTTTTTAATTCACTTGAGTTAACTAAGTTTCCATTATGACACAAACCAAAATCTCCTGTCGTATGTCTAAATAAGAAAGGTTGAACATTTTCCATTCCACCTCCGCCACTCGTTGAATATCTTACATGACCAATTGCAGCTTTTCCTTTAAGTTCTTTTAGATTGTTCTCATTGAAAATTTCGCTGACTAATCCTTCTCCCTTAATGTGATAAAACTGGGTATAGTCAGTAGAAACAATTCCACAACCTTCTTGACCTCTATGTTGTAATGCGTGTAATCCATAGTACATAACTTCACTAGCATTATGTACATTTATAACTCCGAATACACCACATTCTTCATTCATTTTATCTTTGAATAAGATATCTATTTCTCCCATATAATCTCCTATTTAATTCTTGACAACACTTCTACATAAGCATCTTTAATGTTTCCTAGGTCTCTTCTGAATCGATCTTTATCTAATTTTTTATTTGTTTTTAAATCCCATAATCTGCATGTATCCGGACTTATTTCATCTGCGAGTATGATATCTCCAGATAATGTCTTACCAAATTCAATTTTAAAATCAATCAATTTAATATCTTGTTTCAAGAAGAAATCTTTAAGAACTTTATTAACCTTTTGAGTCATTGAATAGATTTTTTCTAGTTCATCATAAGATACTAAATCTAAAGCAACTGCATGGTGATCATTAATTAAAGGGTCCCCAAGTTCATCATTTTTATAACAAATTTCTAGGATGGTATTGGCTGGTTCAGTTCCTTCTTTAATTTGAAGTCTTTTTGCCATCGAACCTGCAATAACATTTCTTACAATCACTTCTAATGGAATAATACTTACTTTCTTACATAGTTGACTTCTATCATCAAGTCTTTTAATAAAATGAGTTTTTATCCCATGATTCTCTAGTTTCTTAAATAGTATTTCCGTGATTTGATTATTTAGAATACCTTTGCTAGATATTTCTGATTTCTTGACACCGTTAAACGCAGTTGCGTCATCTTTGTAATAAATGATGACCTCATCAGGACGTTCTGTTTGATAAACAATTTTAGCTTTACCTTCATAAATCATTTCTTTTTTCATTTGGTTTCTCCTTTAAAATAATGAACTGCGTTTTTAAATATATTTTGGGTCTTGTTACCATGGATATTCTTAAATAATCCAGGTGCATATCGTTCTGAGTGACCCATTTTACCTAGAATTAATCCATCTTTCGATATAATCCCCTCAATTCCCTTTACAGAGCCGTTTATATTATTCTCTGGGTTCTTTGTAGGATGACCGTCTTTAACGTATTGAAAGGCAATTTGATGGTTTTTATATAAGGTTTCATATGTAGATTCATCCAGAATAAACTTACCTTCTCCATGACTCATCGCTATGGTATGCACATCTCCTATGTTAAAGCTTGATAACCAAGGTGAGTGATGACTAGAAACGATTGTTTCAGTGAACTTAGCAACATGTCTATTGATATCATTTTTAAATAATGTCGGATCATTGTTTTTTTGTTCAGTGACACATCCATATGGTAATAACCCGGATTTTACGAGCGCTTGGAATCCATTACAAATTCCTAAGATAAGCCTTTTTTGTTTTATATGATTTTTAATCGCTTGTTTGACGTGTTGATGTCTTAAAACTGAGGCAATAAATTTACCAGATCCATCGGGTTCATCTCCACTTGAAAACCCTCCACTTAACATAAGAATATGACTTCTTTCTAAAAGCGTCACAAATGTATTTATAGATGTTTCAATATCTTCTTTTGTTTGATTGTTAAAGACAAAAGTTTTGACGATAGCGCCTGCATTTACAAACGCAGCTTCAGTGTCATATTCACAATTGGTTCCTGGGAATACTGGATTTAAGACAATGACTTCTTTTTGTGGGTTTGTTTTAAATTTAGGTTTGTCGGTAATGGTGATTGGTAAGATGTCTTCCTTGACTTCTAATGATTCAATTGGATAGACACTTGAATATCTTCTTTCATTGATATGAAGACAATCTAATATGTCTAATTTTGTATCATTGATAATCATTTCATTTTCAATCGTTCTTCCTAAATACACGAGTGAATCATGTTTCAATTCTTTTATTGATTCAAACACAATGGATCCATAATTGTAGTTAAATAGGTTTTCACTGGTTTGAACATTGAATCCTATTCTATTTCCAAATGCTGACTTGATCAAAGCTTCTGCTAATCCACCTTCTGACAAAGGCATTGCACTTATGATATTTTTTGAATTTATATTAGATTTTAAAAATTCGAAATTAGATTTTAAAACACGATAGTTAGGTAGAAAATGAGAATCCATTGTATGTTTTAAAAGGTAGATATAGTTTTTCGTTGATTTAAATTCAGGTGAAATGATATGGTCAATATGATCTGTAGTTACGGCAAAGGAGATAAGCGTAGGTGGAACATTGATATCATTAAAGGTTCCACTCATTGAATCTTTTCCACCGATGGCTGCTAGATTAAATGCCTTAAGTGTTTTATAAGCCCCTAACAGTGAAGCAAGAGGTTTTCCCCATTTAAGTTCATCTTTATTTAATCTTTCAAAATATTCTTGAAAACTAAAGCGAATATGTTTATAATCTCCACCTGTTGCGACAATTTTAGCTATGGAATCAATGACTGCATAAATTGACCCATGATATGGTGAGTAACTCGATATATTTGGATTAAATCCATATGCCATCATACTCACTGTTTTGGATGTTTTATTTTTAACTGGGATTGTATGTACTGAGGCAATGGTTTTTGTTTTCTTGTATAATCCTCCATAAGGGGATAAAACAGTTGTTCGACCAATCGACGAATCAAACATTTCAGAGAGACCTTGCATGGACGCAATGTTTTTGTCTTGTAACATATTAAAGATTTTCTCTTCTAAAGTATTTCCTAAATAGTCTTTCGAAAATGGTTCTTTATCAATTGGATTAACTATTTTACACGTAACGGTTTGTTTTACTCCTGATGTATCAAGAAAATCTCTAGATAAATCACAGACAGTTTCTTGATTATAAAACATTCTTAGTCGATTTAAATCCGTCACTTTTGCGACGATTGTCGCTTCTAAGTTTTCAGCGTGACACATCTCAATAAATGCCAAAGAATCACTTTCAGATACGACAACAGCCATTCTTTCTTGAGATTCTGATATAGCCAATTCTGTCGGACTAATACCTTGGTATTTAACTGGGACTTTATCGAGGTATATATCAATACCATCTGCTAATTCCCCGATAGCTACCGATACACCTCCTGCACCGAAGTCATTGGATTTTTTGATTAATTTCGTTACGTTTTCATGCCTGAATAACCTTTGGATTTTTCTTTCCACTGGTGCATTTCCCTTTTGCACTTCTGAACTCGCTTCTTGAACTGATTTAACGTTGTGTGTTTTTGATGATCCTGTCGCTCCACCAATTCCGTCTCTACCAGTTTTTCCACCTAATAGAATAATCACATCATCCTTAAGCGGTTTGTTTCTTTGAATATTTGAAGCTTTTACAGCACCGACGACAGCTCCGACTTCCATTCTTTTCGCTAAGTATCCATCGTGAAATATTTCTTTCACATAGGTCGTTGGTAATCCAATTTGATTTCCATAAGATGAATATCCATGAGCTGCCCCTTGACTGATAACTCTTTGCGGAAGTTTTCCTTCTAATGTCTGGTCTAATGGTGCAGTGATGTCTCCAGCCCCAGTTATACGCATGGCTTGGTATACATAACTCCTCCCACTGAGTGGATCTCTTATCGCTCCACCAATACAGGTTGAAGCTCCTCCAAATGGTTCAATTTCTGTTGGGTGATTATGAGTTTCATTTTTAAACATCAATAACCATTTCTCGATTTCATTTCCAACTAAAACATCTATATACATACTACACGCATTAATCTCATCACTGATTTCTAGATTTTCTAGGTTGGAATTATTCCTTTCTAACTTCGCATTGATAACAGCTAAGTCCATTAATGTTATTGGTTTTTTTATATTGAGATATTTTCTCGTTTCTAAGTATTCATTATACGTTGATTGAATTATATTTGATAACTGACTAGGTTCAAATGTAATTTCTTTTAAAACCGTTTCAAATGTCGTATGACGACAATGGTCTGACCAATATGTATCTAACACTAAAATTTCAGTTAAATATGGGTCTCTCTTTTCTTCATTTTTGAAATAATCTTGAATAAATTTTAAATCTTCAAGTGACATTGCGAATTGTTTTTTATGATAGTAACCAAATAATTCTTTTTCTGTATAATTCATAAATCCTTTTTCAATAGGTGTTTGTTTAACATCACTTGAAACAGGTTTTTGGAGAATGTTTAGATTTTTCTCTCTAGATTCTACTGTATTAATATAATAATTTTTCAAACTTTCAAAAGTTTTTAAATCGATAGGTTCATCAAACGTAATGATGATTCCTGTCGTTACATAAGCTTGACTACTCGAATGAATCAATTTTATACATTGCATTGCTGAATCAGCTCTTTGATCAAATTGACCAGGTAAACTTTCTATAGCAATCACATTTTTTAATAAAGTAGGGTTGGATAAGACCTTATCTTTATTGGGTTCTGAAAAAATGGTTTTTATAGATGGGTCTAAGACGGTTTCTTCAATATCAAAAATATCATAAGTGATTAAATATCTTAGAGAATTTAATTTGAGATTAAATAATGATTTAATCTCTTGAATCATATGGTTCTTTTCTGTTTCAAATTGTGGTTTTCTCTCAATGAAGATTCTTTTTGAAATCATTTTATTCTCCTGTAATTTTGTTTTTTGTTTTTATACATTCATCAATCGTTGGTTTCATTATCGTAATATGACCCATTTTTCTTTTAGGTCTAATGTCTTGTTTAAAATAGTCATGGACATATGCATTTTTTATAGGTTTAGCGTTACTAAGGTATTCAATATTTTTTCCTAAAACATTGATCATCAGTGTTGGTTTAATGAGACATGGTTTTAAAATGGCTTGTTTGGTAATTGCGAGAATATGATTTTCAAACTGACTTACATTACATCCCTCAATAGTATAATGTCCTGAATTATGAGGTCTTGGTGCGAATTCATTAAAAATAAGTTCATCCCCTTTTACAAAGAATTCAACGGCTAAAGTTCCTATATAATCCAAAGAATTGATTATATATTTTGTATATTCAATCGCTTTGTTTTTTAAAGATTTAGGAAGTGAGTTATCAATCAAACATTCTGATAGTATCCCGTTTTTATGCGTATTTATTGGAATTGGAAATGTAACAACATTCCCATAAAAATCCTTCGTTGCAATAACACTAATTTCGTAGTCGAATTTTATAAATTCTTCTACAATATATTCAACATGTGGATTCAGTTTTTTCGAATTAAATTCAGATTCATTTTTTACTTTAAATTGACCAATTCCATCATATCCACCTGTTGTTGTTTTTATCATTGCTGGATAGAACATGTTTGATGAATTTTCTAATTTAAAAAACTTTGGTGTAGGTATGTCGAGTGATTGCGCTAAAGTCTTTTCAAATAATCTATTTTGTGAAATCTTTAATGCTTTTATTTTTTGAGGTAGATTTTTTTCAATGGTCTTTAATACATCAACATTTACATTTTCAAATTCATATGTCAAAACATCACTGAAATAGATAAGTCTTTTAATACCTTCAAAGTCATCGTATTGGTAAGTTAAATGTAACTCCGAATATTTTGTGATTGAACAGTTTGGATTTGGATCTAATGAGATAATCTGGTGTCCGAGTTTGATTGCGGCTTTCGCCATCATCATTCCAAGTTGACCACCACCAATAATACCTATTTTCATTTGATTGTTAGTTTCCTATCTTCCAAGACAGCCTCTGTTTGGTTCTGTCTATATAGTGAGAGTCTTAAGGAAATGTCTTCATCATTTAAAGACAGTATACTTGCGGCAAATAAACCTGCGTTTTTAGCGCCATCAATTGCCATTGAAGCAACAGGAACTCCTCCAGGCATTTGTACGATTGATAGCAATGAATCCAAACCACTTAATTTTGAAGATTTTACGGGTACACCAATCACTGGTAGAGTTGTCAAAGATGCGACCATCCCTGGCAAGTGTGCAGCACCACCGGCTCCTGCAATGATTACTTTACAACCGTTTGATTTTGCGTTTTCAGCAAAATCATATAGTTTCTTAGGTGTTCTGTGTGCACTGACAACATCACGTGAATAAGGAATTTTTAATTCCTCTAAGATTAAACATGCTTGTTTCATAACTTCCCAATCTGATTTTGAACCCATGATTACAGCGACTTGTTTCATAATTTCCTCCTAAAAATAAAAAATGAGATTTTTTCCACAAAGAAAAAAATCTCATTATTATATAATGACTTTTTCTTTGCGTAGTCCTAAATATTACGGTCTAGGGTAGAGACTTGCTTACCTTATTAAAGCTATTATACGCAACTTTATTTATGTAGTTTGTTTGTTGATACTTCAACAAAATCATTATAACAAAAATTGGGGGTAATTACTACTATTTTTTTGAAGAGTTTTTTATGGTTTTTTCAACATGAGATTATAAGCTTGTGATCTTAATAATATTTATAAAAGGTATTCCTGACGAATACCTTTTATCCTTACTTTAATTTTAAATAATTATATAATTGAGCATCATTAATTGCACTATATAAATGCTTTGTGACTTTTCTTAATGATATGTATTTTTGAACATTTTCTCCGATAGAATGATATGTTTTTTTATTTATATTACCAAACAAAGCATTATATGCGGTTTGATGATCTTTATATTTATCTAATGTTACAAGCGTAGAAATTAAAGCTCCAATTGCAGTGGCTTCTGCGTTTTCATATACAGCAACTGCCTTATTAAAAACATCTGACTGTATTTGATTAAATTCTTCAAATACAGTTAATCCACCAGCAATATTGACGATTTCGACATACCCTATAAGTTCTTCAATCAATCCAATATTAATAGACATTTCAACTGAAATACCTTCTAAAATAGATCGAGCAAAATCACCTCTTTTGCTTTCTAAAGACGTGTTAAAGAACATCCCTCTTGAAAGAGGGTTCCAATATGGTGCCGCACTTCCTTTAAAGTGAGGGATTAAGATAACACCTCTTGACCCGACACCTGATTGTTTGACTTCATTATTAATAATATTATAATCATCGACATCATAGAAATTGTTTTTAAACCATGAGTAAATGTTCCCACTTGTTAAAATACCAGCTTCTAGCACCCATTTACCTGGAATCGCTGATGCTGTACATAAAACTCTAATTTTATCATCAAATTTAGGTTTTTCGGAATATCCTAGAATAAATGACCCTGTTCCAGTATTCGCTTCTACAACGCCTGGTTTAAGAACATTTAACCCTATCGCTGCACATTGTTGGTCACCTCCAGCAATGATAACTTGAATATTTTTATTTAATCCAGTCTTTTCGCATAAGTCCTTATCTAACTTTCCTACGACAGATCCTGGGTGGACTAAATCACATAACTTATCTTGATCAATTTCAAATAATTCAAGAAGTTCCTTATCCCATTCAAATGTTTCAATGTTCATAAGAAGCGTTCTAGCAGCTTGAGTATGATCAGTAACAAATTTCTTTGTTAGTTGATAAACGACATAGTCTTGTACACCAATAATTTTATGTGCATTTTCATATATGTCTGTTAAATTTCTTTTTAACCATAACATTTTCGGTGCACTAAAATATGAATCTAGTCGAAGACCTGTCTTCCGATATATATCTTTTATATTCTTTTTTCTGAGAATATCATCACAAATTTTATAAGCTCTTCTATCTTGCCAAGTAATGGCATTATATAAATATTTTCCATATTCATTCACTGGAATAATTGAGGCTCTTTGTGATGTGACAGAAATAGATTCTATTTTTAGGTCGTTTTCTTTTGCATACTTAGCCACTTCTGTAAGTGTAGATACTAAAGTGGTTTTCCAAGTTCTAGGATCTTGTTCAACTTCTAAATCATTGTATATGGCAGAATACTGTTCTTGTGAACAGTATAATTCTTTACCATTAATGTCAAATATAATACTTCTTAAGCTTTGAGTTCCAACATCAACAATAACGTAACACATTATTTGAATAATCCAATATATTTTTTAGCTACATCTGTAACTTTATTTCTAGCAATAACTGATAATTGTGAAAAATGTGATTTTGGATTTTGTTGGATAGCTTCGTACATACCTGATACGGCATTTTTTGACATTTCTGTATTAATATTTATTTTACATATCCCATGAGCAATACATTCTTTTATTGTAGCTTCAGGCGTTCCTGAACCACCATGCAATACTAATGGAATAGATACAACTGCTTTTATTTCTTTTAATCTTTCTACACTAATTTTTGGTGTTCCTTTATATGTTCCGTGTACTGTACCTATGGATACAGCTAAGCAATCTACACCAGTTCTTTCAACAAAGTCTTTTGCAAGGTTTGGATCTGTATATTCTTCATTGGCTTCATCTTCATTTGAGTGATCACCTAAAGCAATACTACCAAGTTCAGCTTCTACACTTACGCCTCTTTTATGAGCATAATCGCAGACGTCTTTTGTAAGTTGTACGTTTTCTTCATAAGGTAGATGTGAACCATCAATCATAACAGATGTAAATCCTACTTCGATCGCTTCTTTAATTGTTTTAAAGTCAGAGCAATGATCTAAATGAATTGCAATATCCTTACCATATCCTGTACTTACAGTTCTGATTAGATTGGATACTTCTTTTAATTCCATGTTTGAAACATATTTAGCACCAAAAGCTATGATTCCATCTTCTTTTTCTTCTTTAATAGCATTAAATACACCTTTTATTGTTTCATAATTATAGATATTGAATGATCCTAAAGCGTATTTACCTTCTTGAGCCTTTTTTAAAAGATTTTTTAAATTATTTACCATGTCTAACCCCTTCTAACCAAGCTTTGAATTCAGGTTGTTCTAAAACTTCTGGATTTAAAACAAATCTTGTTTTTTCTCCATTTAAGAATCGTTCTATTTCTTCCATAAGAATATATGGAGATCCTGTTAAAGCTTCTGTTGTGGTTCCTGCTATATGAGTTGTTAACGTAACATTGTCTAAATCAATAAATTTGTCATTTGGATTAATTGGCTCTTCATTAAACACATCTAATCCTGCACCAGCGATTTTATGATTTTTTAAGACTTCGTATAAATAATCCATATCGATTAAACCTGATCTACCGGTATTGACTAAAACTGCAGTTTCTTTCATCATGTCTAAGTGTTTTTTATCCACCCAATTTTTAGTGGCTGCAACTAATCTTAGGTTAATACTTAGATAGTCTGATTCTTTAAATAATGTTTCTTTATCAACATATGTATAACCAAGCTCTTCTATTTCTTCTCTAGGAGTGAATGCATCATAAACACAGATTTCACAATCCCAACCTGTAAGTTTTTGAGCAACAAGTCTTCCGATGTAACCAAATCCTGCAATCCCAACTTTTTTTCCTTTAATTTGTGGAATAAAGTTAATATTAGAGAATTCTTTTTGCCATCCTCTATTTTTGATTGAATAATGAGCTCTAGCAATATTTCTTGATTCAGCTAACATCATTCCTATAGTAAAATCTGAAACAGCTTCTGCATTTCTTCCCATAATATTAAATGCTAGAACCCCACGTTTTGTAGCATATTCTAGATTGATATTTTCTTTTCCAGCTCTTGCTAATCCTACGATTTTTAATTGAGGCATTGCGTCAATTAATTTACTTGATACAGGAACAAATAATCCTGATAGTATTTCTGCATTAGGGTTTTCAAGCACAACGTCAGGGACAACTTCAATTTCTGGTCCTTGTTGTTCTACGAGTAGTCTTCTTTCTTGAAGATTCGACCATACTGTCTCGAAATCTCCAACAACATAATTGTCCACATATTTATTTAAGTGTTTTTGTACTGCACCTTCAAAAAGTTTCCCAGGAATCATTGCGTCCCCAGATATAATCATTTTTAACATAATATCCTCCATTTTAAATTAATGTTTGTTTTTGTTCTTTTCAAACATATTTTAACACTAAAACCCATATAAGTCAACGTTATTTGTGTGATTATGTGATATTTTTTCTCTAAACAATAGGTTTTTTGTGCTTTCGCTCAAAATATAACATTTTTGGTTTGTTTTGATAAAAAAAGCAGACAATGTCTGCTATTTTTTTGAATAATCTCCGTATTTTGCAGCGAGCATAACAGCTTCAATCATACTAATAGGATCAGCGATGTTTTTACCTGCGATATCAAAAGCTGTCCCATGATCAACAGAAGTTCTTAAGACAGGCATTCCTAATGTTAATGAAATTGTTCTATGAAAATCATATGTTTTCGTTGCTATATGACCTTGGTCATGATATAAAGACAAGATTCCTGAATAATTCTTCGAAAAACCTTTATGGAATATACTATCTCCTGGTATAGGTCCAAAAACATCTAATCCTTGATTCTTACAATATTCCACAGCAGGAATAATATCGGTTAATTCTTCGTCTCCAAATAATCCATTTTCTCCGTTATGTGGATTTAATCCTGAAACCAAGAATGTCCCTTTGACACCTAGTTTTTCTAATTCAATAATCGAACGTTGTATATAATCGATGATTCTATCTTTTTTCACCATATCTATGGCTTTTCTAAGGGATACATGTCGTGACAAGAAAAATACTCTTAATCCATCAACTTCAAACATCGTTAGAGGATCATGACTTTTAGTCAAGCTTCCTAGAATTTCAGTATGTCCAATAAAGTTAACTCCACCTTTTTTAAGAGCTTCTTTGTTTATTGGAGATGTTGCGATTGCATCAAGTTCATCATTAAAATATAGATCAACAGCTTTTTCAATGTATTCATAGGCTGCTTTACCAGCTTGAGCAGATACTTGACCGTATTCAAATTTAGATAAATCTATGTTATCTAAATCAATGACATCAACAGTTCCAAGTTCATATTCTCCTTGATTCAAGGTTGATATCTTATTTACTTTTAATTTTAAATTAAAGTCATTAATTGCTTTATCTATAACTTTTATATCACCAATAACAACTGGTTTTGAGTTTTGATAAACTTTTTCTTCTAAACATGTTTTTAATACGATTTCTGGTCCGATTCCAGCTATATCACCTAATGTGATACCTATATATGGTCTTCTCATTTACTTACTTCCTACTCTCATAAAATTATATATTTGAATCAGTGATGATTGATCGCCAATTAAACCACCTTTTGAAACAATCTTCATCCCTTCGAATGAACCCCTTAATATTGTAGATTCTACGGTTAAAGGCAAAATTTGATGGTTCATTCGTAAGGCATTTGATTGGATTTGTTTTAAAAACTCAACAGTAGTGTCTCCTCCGCTTGTATAAACACAATCAGGGTGTTTAGTGTTCAAGAATTTGATGAACAAATCAGCTATTCTACTATTTATTAGATTTGAAATCTCTTCTACGGAGTCTGAAATGTGTGAATACTTTGAAAGGTCTATTTTATAATTCCCACATAAATTAGATGTTGTTATTATAATGAAGTCATTTGAAATATTTATTAGGTCTTCATAACTCTCTTCTAAATATCTCACATGTTCTTCTGAAAGGATTTTTTTACAATCTAATTCATATACATAAGCACCATAGTTTTTAGCGTATTTCATTTGTTCTAATGTAAGCGGAGTTACACTACCAATCAAACAATAAAACATGTAGTTCTCTTTTAATTTATGGTTTTTTGCATAATAATAAGTAAATGGTCCGGGATCAACTGTTATGATATCTAAATCTAAATCGACACATGTTTTAGCAATATGATCAATGTCTTCATTCTCTGAAGCATCAATCACAACAATTCTATTATTGTCATATTTTTGCTTTAGAATTTTTGGAAAATCCTTTGATTTAACATCTGATAAATTAATTTTATCCATTGTTTTTTTAGTTTGTTTTTTAAATAAGTCTGTAACAAAAGAGGTTGTTACTGGACATTTAGGATCTTTAGCAACATCCGTATTCTCTAATAGTTCTCCATTGACAAATAAAGTATTGTTTACACATGTTCTTCCTGAACTTGGAAAACTAGCAACAACAATTGCTGTTTTATTTGGAAAATAATCTAAGAAGGCATCTAATTCGCTTCCTAAATTCCCTCTTAGTGTACTATCTACTCTTTTGTTGTATATTGCTGATTTATCTTTTAAATTTATTAAAGTTTCCTTAACAACTTTGTATGCTTCATCTTTTGCAATTCCTCTACTACTTGTACCAAAGGAATACACCGAATTCGGTTTTATTTCTTTCACTTCTGTTCTAACGGATATACAATCGTACCCTAGAGGCTTATTTAATATTGCGCTTGCATTAGCACCCGTTGTATCGTCAGCTATAATAAATACATTTTTCATTATAATACCTTCTATTCTTTTTCTAATTCTCCGGTATAATCAGTGATTATATAATCCACTTCACTCACATTAAATATGCGGTGAATTGCTTTATGATTAAATTTCGTTTCATCAACAACCAACACATTCATTGGTGAATTGTTTATCATATATCTTTTCAATAATACTTTTTCTTCATTTGGTGTACACACATTTAGTTCAGGGTCAACAGAAGATGCCGCTAAGAATGCCACATCTATATTGATTTTATCCAAAAACTCTAATGCATCATTTCCGTGAATACTTCCTGTATCATTTGATACAAGGCCACCTGGTATGTACACTTTATTTCCGGAGTTTGCTAGTAAACTAGCTATTCTTAAATCGTTTGTAACTACACAAACATCTTTTCTATCTACAAGAAGCCTTGCCATTTCAAACATTGTTGTTCCGGCATCTAAATAGATAACATTATTTTCATATACGTACTTCATTGCTTTTTTTGCAAGCATTTTTTTTGCTTCTATATTGATTGTTTGTTTTTCTAAATAAGTTAATTCTTTAAATAACACTTGTGGAAGCATTGCACCTCCATGTGTTCTTTGTAAAACATCTGACTCTTGAAGTTTTTCTAAATCTCTTCTAATTGTCATTTTTGATACTTTAAAGTAATTTGCAAGGTAATCTACTGAAACACTACCTTCTTTTGAAACTAAGTCGAAAATTTTCTTCTGTCTTGCATTTTCAAACATATTCATACCTCCATTGTCGTCTATATATATATTATACTACGAAACGAACATAAATGAAACAAAACTGAACAAAATAAATAGGGCTTAGCATTAAAACTAAGCCCTATATAATTAGTTATATTATGCTACTCCACCAAATATTAAGTTAAGAACAAGTACAGCGATAATACCTGTTAGCCAGGCTACCGTAGTAGTTCCTGTCCAGAACTTCATTTGTTTTTTAGAATCAGTAATTCCAAGTGAACGGTTTACAACATGGAAATATGAATCATTGAAGTATGAGAAGAAGATCCCACCAATCATAGCAGCTAATGCAGCGAATACTGGATTAACGTCTAATGTTGCAAGGATAGGTGCAGAAATTGATGCAGCTGTAATAAGTGATACAGTTCCTGATCCTTGAATAAATCTAACTAATGTAGCAATAATGAATGGTAATAAGATTGCAGGTAATCCCCAAGTAGCAATTGCGTCTGCGATATAATCACCAACACCAGTTGTTTTAATTACTTGTCCTAATGCTCCACCAGCACCAGTAACTAATAAGATGATACCAGCTGATTTAATTCCTTCATCCATTTTAGATAATAAAGTTGATTTTTCTGTTTTGAAACCTAATCCATAGATTGCAAGTAAAGTACCGATAGCAACAGCTACAACTGGATGACCAATTAAATTGATGAACTCAGGAGCTGAACCAGCAAATGCTTTCCATAATTGTGCTAGAACGATTAAAGCGATAGGTAATAAGATAGGACCAAATGCTAACCATCCATTAGGAAGTTTTTTGTTTTCATCTTGATCTTTTAAGTCAACTAATTTAACATTAGCAACAACTACTTCTTCAACAACACCATCTTCGTTAGGTACTAAGTACATGTTTTTTCCAACCCATTTAACATAGATTAAACCAACGATAACCATAGGAATTGATACGATAATACCCCAGAAAATCATTGTACCTACTTCAACACCAAAAGCTTCTGCTACGTATAGAGGCCCTGGAGTTGGAGGAACTAATGTATGAGTAATAACTAAACCTAATGCTAATGCACCTGCTAAAACGAGTAAGTTTTTACGTGTTTTCTTAGAGATTGCTTTTGCGATTGGGAAAAGAATTACAAATGCAGAGTCACAGAAAATAGGAATTGATACGATAAAACCAGTAACTGCTAGCGCTAATTCTTCTCTACCTTTACCAAATATTTTGATAAAGACACGAGCCATTTTTTCTGCTGCTCCAGATACTTCAAAGATTTTACCCATGATAACACCTAAACCAATAATAATACCGATTGATCCTAAAGTGCCACCGAATCCTGATGTGATAATACCAGCTACTTCTCCGCCAGGTACTCCACCAACTACTGCAACGATAACTGCTGCAATAATAATACTAAGGAATGCATGAATTTTAGTCATTGTTACCATTAAGATTAATGCGATAACACCTACTAATAATCCAATCAACATTCTCGTTGGGTCAATAAGTTCTACCCAACCTTCTGCTAAAAATAAGTTGAACATCATTTCTCTCCTTTTATGTTTATTTTGTTTTGTTTTTGTTTGTTATAACCATAATACAACATATTCAAACATTTTGCAAGCGCTTTTTTGTCTGTTTTATGATTTTTTTCATTTAAAATCGATACATTTATACCGATACGCTCAAATGCAAACATTTGTTTATTTATTTCCAACACTCATTACATTTGAAATCATCAAATACAATTTCCTATTAAATAAAAAAGAGTTTTTAAACAAACTCTCTTTCTATAAAATAATTATTCTTGATTTTGAGGTAACTTTTTATTCCTGTAGTATAACATCAAATCGAAACTTACCATCAATGCATTTAACGCATATAAAGCAATGACAAAATCAGGATCATTGATAAATTTGTTTATGATTCCACAGATGTACCCCATGATAACAATGTACATAAACAATTCGCTTTTTCCTTTAATCGACTTACTTGTTAAACTTTTATAGATGGATACTGGCCATGCAAAGCCAAAACAGATTAGCATTAAAATTTCAAATATGTTCATATTTTCCCTCCAATTAAATAACCGAGCAACTCAACTCTACCCGAGTCTGTTAGTTTATATATTCCTCTATCTAAGTTTTCAAACCATCCATAGTAGTTCTTATAAAGAATACTTGTGGTTTTTTTTATATCAGTCAATTCTTTAATTTCTTCAGTAGAAAGCGGACCATCCAATAAAGTCTTAGCAATAGATATAGCTTGTTCTCTGTAAGCTGTCATTATTTTAGTTTTAGATACACCAGCAATATTATTGTTTAACTGTCTTTGATTAAACTCATTCATTAATAAGGTTTTCTTTTTATAGTTCTTACGCATTGTAAATGGTTTAGGATCTAAGACAACTTCAACAGATTGTTTTTTTATGTCTACTAACATGAGTCCCAAGTTTAAACGGTGTAAAATATGTAGTTTTTCTTTTAAGTCTTTTGTGTTTTTAGGTTTTAGAACCGCTAAGTATACATCTTCGATCATCTTTTGTCTTAAACAACCTTGATATAAATGTTTTAAACTCAATGTCTTTTTCATTTCAATCGCAATTATTTTATCCGCCTTTTGCGCAACTATATCAACGTCTTTTACTTCAGCCTTTACTATATACCCTAATGTTTCTAAATACTCTTTAATTGGATTATATAACTCGTATTCTTTCATATTATAGATTATAACAGATAATAGAAAAAGAATAACCATTTATTTGGTTATTCCTCTTCAAATTTATATATACAAAAAATTAAGATACTTTTTCAGGTTTTTTATAGAGTGTTTCATATGGTAAACCTGTGATTTCTTCACATACTGTTTTTGTTTCTTTAGAAACATCTAATTTTAAACCACCTTGTTTTAACCTATTGATTTCAGTCATTAGAATTTCATGATTCTTAGGTGTGATTTTGAACCCTAAAGATGTAATGATTCCAATAATTAATAGAACAAGAGGTGCAATAACAATCATGTATTTAATACCTTCTTGTGTCTGAAGAGATTGTACAACAATTTCATCAGCTTCATGTTCAATATAACCGATTAAATCAATCCCAATTCCTACAAACCATAAAGCAACTGCTTGAGCTATTTTTCTTAAGAAAGTCATCATCCCCGCATAAATACCTTCACGTCTTTCAGTTGTAATCAATTCATCTGCATCAGCAACGAACGCTAACATATTATATGGTGTTAAAACACAACCACTTAATCCGAATCCGACAACAACACCTACAGCCAATACTGAATAGAAAGGTATAGAATCAAAGATAAATGATAGCGCTAGTAATAATAGCAATCCAGCAATCCAAACACTTGCATGTAATCGATAAGTTTTAGAGTTTCCACGGTTCTTCACTTCCCTAAATACGACGAGTAATGATATTAATTGAGTGATAGCAACAACACCTAAAAGAATTGTCATCTGACCATTTAATTCTTGTCCAGCAAACAAATAATCTGATACAAAGTAAATCATCAAAGCCATAAAGATATCCATAGATACATAAGCAGTGATATACATTCCAAGGTGTCTTCTTAAAGACTTATTTTTGAATGTTGAACCATAATCACTAGTAATTTTCTTCGCTACTTCTTTGGCTTTTAAATTTTGTTTTTGTGGTAAGTCTTGATTTTTTTCAAAAGTCCCTTTGAATACGAAAATCCATGGTATAGCATAGATTAAACCAAAAACTACAGCCATAATGAGATATCCTTGAGTATCGCTTGAACCAAGTTTTAATAATGGATCATATAATAAAGCACCTAGTAACATCCCACCTTGTGAAAACGCCATTCTAATCGTCATTAATTTCGAACGTTCTTTGTATCCGCTTGCTAACTCTGATGGCATCGCGTTATAAGGTACCATAACTAATGTAAATACTGTATTAAAGAACATGTATGCTAATAAATAATATATGAATTTACCAGCTTGTGATTCAAGTCCCCAGTTCGTCCATAATAAAACCCAAGATAAGAATATTGGTATAATTCCTATTAAGAAATAGATTCTTCTACGACCATGTTTACTTCTTGTGTTATCTGAGATATATCCCATTGTTGGGTCAGTAATTGCATCCCAAATTTTACCTATTAATACGACGGTTCCGGCTAAGGTACCACTTAGGCCAACGACTGTTGTTAAAAACCATATTAAGAGAATTCCAATAATATAAAATGCTCCTCCACCAAACAAGTCTCCACCAGCATATGAAAAAATGACTTTATTTGTTAGTTTTCTTCTTTTTTCTGTTTCTGTCAAAATAACTCCTCCTCTATATTTATTTAATTATTATTCTATGATTTATCGCTCTAAAAGCGCTTTCAATACTATAATCTATTATACTCTTTTTAAAAAATAATAAAAGCTATATTTGCATAAAAATAGCATTAATCACGTTGTAAGAAAAAAGGATGCATATTGCATCCTTAAACTTCTAGTAAACTTATAATTTCATCTTTTAATCTAATATATTCTTTTTCTTCATAGACTCTTTCTTTTGGCTTGTCTAATAACCTGTTTGTATAATTAATATCATAGTCTTTTATGATTGTTCCTCTTTCTGCATTCATGATGTATATCTTCGTTGCTAAGAGTAATGCTTCATCAATATCGTGAGTAACAAAAAAGATTGTTGAATTGTTTTTCTTCCATAGTTCTCTAATCATAACTTGCATTTTTTGCCTTGTGAAACTATCTAATGCACCAAATGGTTCATCCATTAAAATGATTTCTGGGTTATTGGCTAACGTTCTTGCGATAGCTATACGTTGTTTTTGTCCACCTGATAATTCAAACACTTTTTGGTCTGTATACTCTGATAGTTCAACTTGTTCTAAGTATTTATCGCATATCGTTTTGATTTCATCTTTAGGTAAGCCGGCCATTTTGGGTCCCATTGAAACATTTTGAAATACGTTTTTCCAAGGAAGTAAATTAGGCTCTTGAAAGACAACCCCTCTTGATTTATCCGGACCTTCTACTAATACACCATTAAGCTTTATTTCGCCTTTGAATGGTTTAACAAACCCAGCAATTGTTTTTAGAAGTGTTGATTTACCACATCCTGATGGTCCTAAGATACATACAAAATCATTTTCGTTTATATCTAATGTAACATCATTTATTGCAGGTTCTTGGTCATCTTCTAAATCATAATCAACACTAATATTGTTGATTTCAATTATTTTTTTCATTGCTCTTCGTTAATTCCTAAAGCATATGAGTTGTTTAAGAAAGTAACGACCTCTTCTCTTGAGATTGTTCGTGAAACTAAGTCTTGTTCTTCCATGAAAATAGTTTGATCATACATGGTATCAATATATCCATTTAGGAAAGTTTCACCTTGCCAGTCTTCTAGAGAAGTCCAGTTTGACCCTTGTATTTGTTCTTCAACTTCTGCAGATGAGATTTCTAATGCTTGAGCCATTAAAGCCACTGCTTCAGTTCTGTTTGTTTGTAAATAATTATAGGCTTCGACTAAACATTCAATATATGCTTGAACTAATTCAGGATGTGCTTCAGCCCATGATTGTCTTGCAAGACATACATTCGCTGTCATATATCCTTTTTGAATCATATCATCACTATCTACAAGGATTTCTCCTCCATTGGATAATAATGTTCCTAAAGATGGTTGCCAAGTATAAGCAGCATCTATTGTTCCATTCGTCCATGAAGCAATGATTTGAGATGTTGTCATATTTTGAATTGATACTGAGTCTTCAATTCCTGCTTCTTCTAGTACGTTAAGTAAGACGTAGTGAGCTGTTGAGCTAAATGGTGTAGCAATTGTCATACCAGCTAAATCTTCTGGAGTTTCTAAATTTAAACTCGCTCTAACAGCTAATCCTTCGATAGATCCTAAAGTTTCATGTATCCAAATTAACTCAGCATCTAAATTACTTCCTAATGCAGATAAACCATTGATATTCCCCATCGTAGCGAATTCTACAGTTTCCGCAAATAATGCTTGATTAGCAGATGTTCCTGAATCAAATACTGGATAATTAACTGAGTAACCTAGGTCTCCGAATTTTTCATCAAATAACCCCATTTGCATAGCAAGAACTGCATCATTTGGAACCATCAACATTCCCATATTGATTTCTCCTATTAATTCTGTTCCAGTTTGATCTTGTGTTGTCGTTTCTCCAACACATCCTATAAGAAACATTAACATTAAAGCTGTTAATACGATTGATATTTTTTTCATTAAATTTGTCCTTTCCAGAAAACAACTTTTTCCTCTGTATATTTTAGTAGAGTATCTAATAGAATTGCAGATATCCCTATGACTAATATTCCTACAAAAACCAAATCAGTTTGCGTGTTATCATACCCTCTGAAGATTAAAAAACCAAGTCCTTTTTCAGCGGCGAATATTTCCGCACTGACTAACGTTGTATACGCAACACTAACAGCGGTTCTTAACCCTGTAAAGATATTAGGAAGTGAACTTGGAAATACAACGTGTGTAAATATTTGAAGATTATTTGCCCCTAGTGTTTGGGCTGATAATATATGATCTTGTTTGACTTGTCTCACAGCCATGACACAAGCAATATATAACGGACAGAAAGCTGCAATATATAATAAAATAATCTTTGGTTCATCTCCTAATGATTTAACCAAGAAAATGATAATCGTGTAATATGCAAGTGGTGGTAATGGTCTTACGAAATCTACAATTGCTGAAACAACAGTTTCTAGTTTTTTTACATAACCACAAACTAATCCTAAAGGAATCGCTGTAATGATTGCATAAAAGATAGCCATTAAGAGTCTACCAAAACTAGCATTCATATGTTCCCAAAAAGATATTCTGTTATTGATTGTTCCACCATATCCATTTTGGACTAATTCAATGAATCTTTGAATGACTGACCAAGGATTTGGAATAACAATTGGCGAACTGTAATCTGGTTGTAATTGGTCCATTGTTAGCAAGAACCATATAACAACTATCGCTAACCATACAAGTAACTTTTTATATTTCATAAAATCCAACTTTCATTAAAATACTATAAACATTATAACGTAAAATACATCAAAAAACCACTAATAATTAGGATATTTCAACAAAAAAAGCAAACCTTAAAGGTTTGCTTAATGTATATAATCTGTTAATTATTTTACAAGTGTTGCATAGAACCATTTGAATACTTTGTTACCTAAGTAACCACCACCTAAGATGATGAAGAAGTATAACCATGCTGCTAATGAACCTTGAACAGCAGGAGTGAAGAATGCACCAACGTTACATCCCCAAGATAATCTTGTTCCGAATCCCATTAATAATCCACCAAGTGCGAATAATACTAATTCGATAGGTTTGATTTTTAATCCAGCTTTGAACACATCACCTAATTTACCAGCTAATAATAATGCTAAGAATGCACCAAATACGATTCCTAAGTTTTGTAATGTTCCAGGATCAGTTAATAAGTTAATATTTAATGATGCTGAAGTGAAGTTAGAGTTTGGACCTAAGAATTCTAATAAAGCTGCTTCATCAATTCCTAATACATTATTTAAGAAAGACGCGAACCAAGTTCCGTATACTGTAGAAGCTCCCCAACCTGTAGAAGTTAATACAACTAAAGCTGAGAATAATCCAACGATAACTAATGCAGTTGTTCCAGGTTTCCATTTTTGAACGAATGCTTTTTCATATACTGTTTCTGCTGGCTCTTCAACTTCTACTTCAGGAGTAGGGAAGTTTGGAGCTATTTTTCTTTCAACTGCTTTGAATAAAAACGCAATACCAACTGCGATAGCAATTGTTAATAAAACTGTTAAGATTACAGCAACTTCTGCAGAAGCACCGAACCAGTTAATGAATAAGTTCCCGAAATAAACACCATTTGCAGTTCCATCAGTTATTAATGACGTAGATGCTAATCCTGATTTCCAGAATGGAGTTCCTAAAAATACACCAACACCGAAGAATAACATAGTCATTAATGCTCTCCAGAAACCAACAGGTACATCTTGTAAAGTACCAGTAGCACAGCAGCTTGAGAACGCCATACCTACACCGAATAAGATACCACCAATTAATAATCCCCAAGAAATAGGTTTGATCCATGCAGCAACAGTGATTTTATCAGAAATCATTAATGCACCCCATACAACAGCAGCAATAGCGATTGTAAGCATGATATTTCTAATTAATTTTGTAGAACCTTTTCTACAAGTTTTGTTTGCCATACCAGCGAAACCGAAATCTCCTCTAGTTAAAGCATAACCGAACCCGATACCGATTAGGCATCTTAAGAATGTTGTGAAGTTACCTCCACCTAATACACCAAATAATCCTAAGATTACGATTAGTCCGAATAAAGAAAATCCTACGATTGCCTCTACTCTACCTTTTTTACTTAAAGCTTTCATTTTTCCTCCGTATAAAACTTTTATTTAAAATTGTATTCTGTTACAATTTTATCTCTTTTTAATGTTACATCTTCAAAATATTCTTGGTAACATATTCCCATGAATGATCCTGAGATATTATAAATATTATCAAATCCTAATTGACCTAAAGCTCTAGCAACATTGTAAGATCTTTGAGCTGATCTACAATGTACATAAACTGGTTTGTCAGTTGGGATTTCATCTAATCTTTGTCTGAATTCACTCATTGGAATATTGACAGCACCTTTAACATGACCTTCTGCATATTCATGTGGTTCTCTAACATCCATGATGAATCCACCGTTTTCAACGATATCTCTTACTTCTGAAACTTTAACTTGTTTAAAGTCTCCGTTTAATATATTAAGTGCTACTAAAGCTGCATGATTTAGTGGGTCTTTTGCAGTTGAGAACATTGGAGAGTAAGCTAATTCTAATTCTTTTAAATCTGATAATGTTCCACCCATAGTAATCATAGCTGCTACAACGTCGATACGTTTAACAATATTTCCTCTACCAATTGCTTGAGCACCTAAGATTTTTCCAGTTGGTACTTCAAATACTAATTTTAAATGAATTGGATTTGATGTAGGCATTAATCCTACTCTATCACCAGGGATAATATAAACGTAATCATATTGGATACCTGCTGCTTTACATTGCTTTTCATTTAATCCAGTGTTCGCTGCATTTAATTCGAATACTTGTACACAACTTGATCCAATAACACCTTTATTATCTACTGTTCTACCATACATATTATCAGCAGCACCTCTAGCTTGTCTTTGAGCTGGTCCAGCTAATGTTAATCTTGAAGGTTTTCTAGTTTGTGAACAATATGTTTCAATTGCGTCACCAACTGCGTAAACGTCTTTAAGATTTGTTTTGTAATTGTGATCTACTTTGATTCCACCAGTAACCCCTAATTCAACACCAGCATCAACTGCTAATGAAACTTCAGGTCTTACACCAATTGCCATAACAACTGCTTGTGCTTTAACAACTTTTCCAGAAGCTGTGACAACAGAATCTTTTTTGATTTCTGCTAAACCATCGTTAACGATTAATTGTACACCGTTATCAATAATTTCTTTATGTAACAATTGAGTCATATCTTTATCTAATGGAGTCATGATTTGATCAGCTGCTTCTATTAATGTTACGTTAATACCTGCCATATGTAGGTTTTCCATAACTTCAACACCAATAAATCCACCACCGATAACAGCAACGTCTTTTACATTATTTTCTTTAATGTAGTCATCAATTTTTACGATGTCTGGAACGTTTCTTACTGGGAATACATTTGCTCCATCAATCCCTTTAATTGAACGAGGCATAATTGGGTTTGCACCTGGTGATAAGAATAAAGCATCATAAACTTCTTCAAATGTTTCACCAGTTAATACATTTTTAACAACAACTTTATGGTCGTCAGCTAAAATTTTAATTACCTCATGATTAACAACTGCGTTAATATTATATTGTTTTGCAAATTGGTCAGGACACATTAATACTAAGTTATCACTTTCTTCGATTGTTCTACTTAGGAAAAATGGTAATGCACAATTTGAAAATGAAACGTGAGGACCTCTTTCGAACATAGTTACACTTGCGTGTTCGTCTAGTCTTCTTACTCTAGCAGCTACAGATGCTCCACCTGCTACACCACCTACAATTACTACTTTCTTTGCCATTTCTTATGGTCTCCTTTTTCTTATTATAAAAAACTTTATCAGTATTCATTATACTCATTAGAAATCGTGTTGTAATTCAACCTATCATTGTTTAAAGTCTTTTCTCCATTTAAAAATAAAACCTTAAAGCTAAAGGCAAGCCAACTGATTAACATGAGCTATAATTTTCGATATTAAATATTACTCCAACAGTAATATTATACTATATTTTAACTAATAAAGTTATTCATTTTTTATATATTGCTATAAATTTATTGATATGTCTGTATCGATAAAATGGACATATGTTCTTTAAACTATATCCTTCTCTAATATAGCCTAGAATAAGCGTAAAAACGCTATTTTATATTTTAATTAATTTGCAACTATATTAATAATCATAATAATTGCTGCTGCTAAATTGGTTACTGCAAATACCTTCTTTAAGTTTCTTGGTTTATTTTTTACAGCCAGTTTTCCACCGATAATACCGCCAATTATTGCGATAGCAACTAATGGTAAGGCAAATTTTAAATCTAGTGAAGATGGGTCACTTATATAATGACCTGCTAATCCAGACATTGCAGTCACTGCAACCATCACACTTGACGTACCTATTGCAATACTCATAGGGATTCCACAAAGCATAACCATAATCGGAATTTTCAATGCGCCCCCGCTAATACCAACTGCACCTGCAAACAATCCTACAATAAAGACTAAAGGTAGAACAACTAATAGATTTACTGTGTACTTTTCACCATGGAAATTTCGATTCCAGTAGCCAAATTTACGTTTCTCTATATGTGGTTTTTCCTTAACCTTTACAAACATAAATATTGATACAATGATTAGAATACTCGCAAAAATTATCTTTAATGTATGCCCTTCAATATTTCCAGCGAACAATCCCCCTAAAAAGGCACCTATATCGGTTAAAGGATCAATAATCAGCGCGAGTAACCAGTCAACTTTTTTATGCTTATTCAATATAAGCATAGCTGCTATACTTGTCCCAATCATAATTGCTTGAGATGTCGTGGCAGCTTGATGCATCGCTGTACCAGCTAAAACCATAGCGATAACGTAAAAGTTACCTCCACCTTTTCCAACCATTGACATGGTGATTCCAATAGCTAAAATAATTAAAGCTAAAATCCAAAATTCCATTGATGCCCTTCTTTCTGACTACCAATCGCAATTATAACATATGTCATTTATCGTGCCAAGTGAAAATGTCTTTTTATTTTAGAAAATTAAAAAAAGGAGATTCCTCCTTTAATTAATTTATATCTTCAAATGCTTTTGCAATCCTTTCAAACGCTTCTTTAATTAGCGGTCTAGGACTTGATAAACAGACTCTTTCAAAGCCTTCTCCTAAAACAGGATCAAACATAATACCTGGCTCTAAAACTACGTTAGCGTCTGTATATATCCTTCTTTTAATTTCTTTGGCAGGTAAATGATATCCTCTGAAATCCATCCAAAAAATATACGTTCCTTCTGGCCTTGTAAACTTTACTTTTGGCATCTTCTCTTTTAAAAAATTCATTAACCAATCAATTGTTCCATCAAAATATTCTTTAATTTGAGTTAACCAATCTTCACATTCTGTGTACGCTGAGATAACAGCATTAATTGTAAACGGTGTTGGCAAAGAAAAACCTAGTTTCTTTTTAAATTTTGTTTTTAATGTTTCATCTTTAAATATGATATTACTCGCATGCAATCCAGCGACATTAAATGTTTTATTAATTGCTGTACACGTTATGATGTGGCTTTGTCTATCTGTTGTTTTTAGAATTGGTATAAACGTTTTGTCAAGTCTAATCAAATCTCCGTGAATTTCATCTGCGACAATAATCACATTATGGTCAGCACATATATCAGCCATTTTCTTTAAAACTGTTTTTGAGAAGATTCTTCCTGTTGGATTGTGAGGATTACATAAGATAAACATGCGGTTTTCAGGTTTTTTAGCTAATGACTCAAATTCCTCTAAATTAACTGAATAATACCCGTTGTCATCAACAAGCAACTGATTATTTACGACAACTCTTTGATTTCCTTCAATTTGGGCAGTAAATGGTGAATAGACAGGCCTTTGAATAATCACTCCATCACCAATTTCAGTAAAAGCATTAATGGCTACACCTAATGCATGAACGGTTCCTGGACACGGAACTATCTCCTCTTGTTTTATGTCTAAATCATGTCGTTTCTTAAACCATTTGATAACTGAATCGTAATAACGTTTTGGAACAGTGGAGTATCCATAAATTCTTCTATCAGCTGTCTTATGCATCGCATCGACAATAGCGGGTGCTACAACGATATCCATATCTGCAGTAAATAAAGGGATTGTGTCTTCATCAAATCGATCTGTTAGTCCCCATTCAATCAACATCTTTGGTGCGTCCCACTTAATTGAATCCGTGTTTTTTCTGCTGATTATTTCATCAAAATTATATTTCATTAGATATCCTTTCAATATGTTTTTTAATTATATAATAACATACTCGTGTAAGTATGGTAAAAAAATATAAAAGATGAAGCATATGATCTTCATCTTATATATAAATTATTTCTTTTTTAAAATCTCCGGTGCAAATTTCTGTAATACATTTTCAGATTTCTTTAACATCTTTTTACAATAATTAATCAAGAATTCTTTTTCCATATCATACATGTTTAATCCCTTGTAATAAATATCTCTTCCTGAAGCATCTACGACAACTGGAATAATATTGTTTTTTAAACATTCTTTAAAGAAAACCAATCGAGCAATGCGTCCATTTCCATTTTGAAACGGATGGATTCTTAAGAATTTATAGTGAAAATCAATTAAATCAAAAAAGTTGGGTTCTTTAATCTTATTGTACCAATCAAACAATCTAAGCATCGCCTTATGAACCTCTCTTGGAGGTGATGTCTTTTTATCACCTGCAGTGTTTGGTAACAATTTGTATTCACCTATCACATGATTTTCCTTTATTGAATCACTACTACCACTTTTAAGTATAAGATGAAATCTTTTTAACATACTTTCAGATAATTTTGTTTCTGCAGTTCTTAGCATTTCATCAAACATATAAAATGTGTTTTTCACTTCTACTAAGTGGTCAATATTGAAGTCTTCGGGTAATTTTCCTGGAGTATTTTTGTCAAATAACGATGTGACTTGTTCCTCTGTCAATGAATTTCCATCAATCGCATTTGAATTATAAGCAAAACTTATTTGTGTAAAATGATATAAATTTTTTCCCAGTTTATCTTGATCTTGTTGGTCTCTATAAAGCTTTAATAGTTTAAGATCAGTATCCATCATCATACTAGCCAAATAATCAATACTAATTCCATAGTATCTAGATAGCTTTTGGATATCTTCAAATTTCATATTTGCTGGTCTTCTTAACCCATCATCCAATCGTGCATAGGGTATGTCTAAAGTCCAGGATAGATTATTTAAAGAGTCTCCTTTTTTCTTGATATACTCTAATAACCTCATGTCTTCCCCCTTTAGCATCATTTTATACAAAAAGAAATGAATTTTCAAGCTGGTTGTCTATTTTTGTTATTTCTTGATAAAAAAAACCACAATTAATTGTGGTTTTAACTTATTCTGATTCTTGAACATGTAAACAATCTAGGTATACAAAACCTGCTTCATTTAAGAATTTATATTTATGATAAACCGATTCATCTGAGTTAAAGAAGGATCTTTCTGTATATAGATTATCATCCACGTCCTTATATGTTTCCATGATAAAATAATAGTCTGTATTTGGGTCTAAAGTTAATTCGTCAAGAATTGTTTCTTCTGTAATCATAGTTGTTTTAATTAGATTATCTGATTCATCAAATTCTCTAACTTCTATATATTGAAGGTCTTCTAATATAATAAAATTTAGTTTAACTATGATTGTCCAATTTTCGCCATGAAAATTCTCTATCTCATAAGTGTCGATTATAGAAACACCTCTGCTAATGCCATAACCAGTCATTCTTTCAATATGTGTTTCTCCTTCATAGTTCATATAGGTAACATTCGGATAAATTGCATCATATATAAATGCTCTTCCAAAATATATATTAGCTTCAAAATCTTCATTGATTTCCTTTAAGGTAACTTCATCATCCACTTCAACAATATTTATTCCCGTATGAGATTTAATAACTTCCATAGATTTCCCTATTTCTACACCTGTTGTATAATACTCTTCTTGAAAACTATCTGACAAAAACCACTTGTAATAAATATATTCTGAAATATCAATTTCTCCGCTAGAATCATATGATGAATAACTAAAGAGAATAGGTATTGACGGCTCTTGTATCTCTTCTGTGTTTGTCAGAGGAATATTTACATCTTCAGCTAATTGACACCCCATTAACCCAAATGTTAGTAATAGTGTTATTAATAGTATACTAATCTTCTTCATTGTCTTCTCCTAAATAGTCTATGATATCTCCTGGTTTACATTTGAGATACTCACATATTTTTTCTAATGTTTCAAATCTTATACCTTTTGCTTTTCCTGATCTTAATATGGACATGTTGGCTTCGGTTATACCCACATATTCGCATAATTCCTTTGATGTTACATTCTTCTCTTTAAGGATTTGTTTTAAATTGATAATTATAGGCATTATACGATTAGGTTATGTTCCTCATTAAGATTGTTTACTCTTGTTAGGTATTTACCTAAAAAGAAGAATGTAACCGAAATAAATAATGCATCAATTTGTAAGTTTATAATAGCGTGTAGATTAGGAATATTAGCTAGATTAACTACTTGGTATAAGTTTATGATGATTTGTGTAGATATAATTACGATTAATAGCGTTAAACTTAATTTATATAATCGTTTTGATAGTTTTAATGACTCTTGATTGATTTCTTCTTTCCCCATATGTTTTATTAATTCTTTAAGATTTATAAATATGATCATCATAAATACATATCTAGCTATTTCGCCACATATAGTAAGAAACTCATATGTTATTTCATAGTTATTGAGATTAATAAAATCTACGTTAAATAGACTTGGAATAATTGAGAAAAATAAGAAGAAAATATAAATACATACAATAACGTCTATTAGTACTTTAAATGTTTTGTTTATATTTAAGCGTTTATTAGAAATAGTTTTTATAACTAGATACAATAGAATAATTAAATATAAAATAACTACATAGAATGAGTTCACAATAATTTCAAATAAAGTAATATCAGCTCCTGCTTGAACTAATATGTTATAATCAGCAAACTGATTTAATAGAATATGTGGGTTTATATATCCATATATAGATAATCCTGTAAATAAAGAAATAAACACTAAGAATATATAATCCGGTATTTTAGCTGCCTTATGTATCACTTTATAGGTAAGTATAGCTATTGGAATCAATAGCAACAAAATAAATACAAAGACAGATAATATATTTAAGAAACCACCTTGAACACTGATATCTCTTAATAGGTTCCCTATAAGTTCAAATGGTTTGACTATTAATAATACAATTTCTCCTGTTACTTCGGTAAGTAACCCAATTAATAGAGCTATTATACCCACTCCTGTATATATGATTTTATTCTTCATGATATCCTCCATCTTATTGTTTTACGATAATATTATAACATAAAATTATTGTTTTGCAATAATTATATAAAAAAAGTGTTAATTTGAGAATTAACACTTTTAGTTTATTCACTTAGATACTCATTGATTATTTTTACCTTATCAGTTCTTTCCATTAACGTATAGTATTTTAACCAAATATCTATGTTTGATAGTCTGATATCTATGTTATTTAGCTTATATATATCATATGGTTCTTCTTCAGTTAAAGGAAAAAAATAATCAATATCATCTTTTACTATAATAAAGTCCGCCATAATATCAACATCAATACCTTCTATCTTGTACTCTAAGAAATGCACTGTTTTATATTTATAAGTTGGTTTTTTTATATCTGGAGTTGTGTATTTTGACATAATATTTTTGACTTTATCAATATCACTTGTCTTCACCATTAGGTCGATATCATCAAAGGATTCTACGACTCCTCTTAAATATAACATACATGAAGCTCCTAAATTCCACGTGATATTTTCTTTATTAAATTGATTTGCTATTTCAGATAATAGTTTTAATTTATCCATTTAATCACTTTTTTATATTATACAAAAAGACATAGAATCGTCTATGTCTAATTAATTTATGCAAATAATAATAAACTTAACGCCATCACAACCATACCAGCAATTAATCCTCCGATTGCGATATGATGCTTACCATATTTTTCAGCTGTTGGTAATAATTCATCTAATGAAATATAAACCATAATACCAGCGACCGAAGCAAAGATAAAACCGAATGTAGCTCCATTAATAAATGGTGCCAAAATGAAATACCCTACTAAGGCTCCTACCGGTTCAGCTAAACCAGAAAGCACTGATAATCCAAAGGCTTTTTTTCTATTTCCAGTCGCATGATATAGCGGAACTGAAACTGAAATACCTTCAGGGATATTATGAATAGCAATCGCGACTGCAATTGAGATTCCCAATGTTGGATCATCTAAACCAGCCATAAAGGTTGCTAATCCTTCAGGGAAGTTATGTATCGCGATAGCTAAAGCAGAGAATAACCCCATTCTCATTAAGGATTTTCGTTTTCTTTCTCTTTTACATTCTTCATCGCACATTTCATTTGCGTCTCTAATTTCATGTGGATTTGTACCTTCAGGTACAAAATGGTCAATCAATGCAATTAATGCGATTCCCGCAAAGAATGCGACCGTTGTTAAGATATATGCTTTTGTTTCATTTCCTAAATAAGCTTCTACTAAAGAATCTTTCGCTTTTGGAAATATTTCAACAAACGAAACATAAAGCATAACTCCAGCACTAAAACCTAGTGCTCCAGATAAAAACTTTTCATTCGTTTTCTTTGTAAAAAATGCTAATGCAGACCCTATCCCAGTAGATAATCCCGCAAATATTGTAAGTCCAAGTGCGAACCAAAAATTTTCATGTAATTCAAATGCTAATGTTATAAATCCCGGCATGCAATCATCCTCTCTCTCTATTTTCTATATTATTTTATCATATCATGTGAATTTTAACTTATTTTAGCAATATATTTTTCTAAAAAATCTCTAGCTACCTCAAAATCATCCTCATTAGGATGTTTTTCTGAAATATCCCATCTTTTTATTTTAGCTTCATCTGGATAACTAGGATGCCCTTCATCGTAGGAATAGATCGCTTCTTTTAATGATTTAGATATCGGCCCCTGAGACCAAAAGAAATCTATGACTTTATTGTTTGTAGCTAAGCGATCTTTAATCGCACGAACACATTGATATGCATGACTTGATGTTGGGTAAGCGGCGAGTGTAAAAAAGAACCCTATGTTTTTATTAGATATCTTTCTTACAAACTCTAATGATTTAGTATCTAAATCACCTTTAAAGATCCAACCACCTATAATGATATTTTTATATTCTGTTAAATCTAATTCATCACTAACATAATGTAGTTCTATATCACTATTTAAACTAGCTAAGAACTCAGCTAGTTTTTTTGTGTTTCCTGTTTGTGATGAATACACCAATAGTATTTTCATATATAAATTATTCCTTTAATGCATCAAATTTAGCTTTCATAGTTGGATTTTTACTAACGAGTTTTTTGACAGTTAGATTGTCCGCTTTTCCATTCGCTATTCTTAGATTGTTTTCACTAGATAATAGAGCTTCTTTTGTTTTTTGTAAGTGAAGTATTGTTTTATCAATTTCTTCTATAGCCGTATTAAATTTTCTACTAGCTAAATCATAGTTTCTAGCAAACCCTTCTTTAAACGCTTGTAGATCGTCTTCAAATGTTGTTATATCAATGTTTTGTCTTTTCATTAATGCTGCTTCTTGTTTATACTTTAATGCATTTAGAGAAGCGTTTCTTAATAGAGAAATAATTTGAATGAAGAATTGTGGTCTTACCACAAACATTTTTTCGTATTCGTGCGATACGTCTTGAATACCTACATTGTAATAATCACTTTCGTTTTCTAATAAAGAAACCAATACAGCGTATTCACATTTCTTTTCTAATCTGTCTTTGTTTAGTTCTTTAAAGAAGTCTTTGTTTTTCTTTTTAGTGGCTGTAGTTTCGTTTTCGTTTTTCATTTCAAACATGATTGAAATGATTTCATTATCATATTCATCAAACTCTCTATAAATATAATCTCCCTTAGACCCAGTTCTTGCGTCATTATCTTTACCAAACTTAGCGTTTGGGAAAGCTGCAGCTCTGATTTTATTGAACTCATCTTCACAGTATTGTTCTAGGGATTCTCCTATAGCTTTAGTAGATTGTTTTAATTTGAAGTCTTTATATCTTTCTAATTCTTCATCTTTCATTTCTAATTCTGATTTATGAAGTCTTTTTAGATTTGATTGTTTTAGTTCAAATTCTTTTTCTTGTAATTCTATTTTTTGTTTTAGCTCACTTAATTCTTTTTCTTTTTGCGAAACTATTTTTTGATTGTTTAACTCGTTTTTAGTTTCTATATTTTCTAACTTAGATCGTAGTTCTAATAGTTCTCTTTCTTTAACAGAAAGTTGATCTTTATATTGGTTTTCAACATTTGATTTAGCTATAATAACATCTTTTTCATTTTTAGCTTTTAATAATTCTAATTGTTCATTTAGTTCTTGGTTAAACTCTTTTGTTTTTATTTGGCTAACTATATCATTATATTTCGCTTCATCAATTGTAAATTCAGTTCCACAGTTAGGACATTTTATTTGATTCATATAATCACTTCCTTTTATATGTATTTTATTATACTACTATTTAAGCCATCTTTCTATGTATTCGGATTCTTTGTATCCCGTTCTTACATAATCACTATCAACCACTAATGGTCTTTTGATTAACATTGGGTTATCTGATAACAGTTTATAAATTTCTTCTAAAGACATCGTTTGGTATTTGTTTTTTAGATCTAATTCTCTGTATAAACCTCCTGATGTATTAAAAAACTTTCTAATTTCTTGATTGCTTAGTTTGTGATATTTAGCTATTTCTTCTACAGTTAATGGATTTTCTCTATAATCAATAATGTCTATTTTTATATTGTTATCTTCGAACCATTTTACTGCTTTTTTAAATGTCGTACAGTTAAATATACCATATACTTTCATATAAACCTCCATTTTATAAATATAGTATAAGGGGCAAGTTGCCCCTTATTTTAATCATTAATTTTGAATCCATTTACCATAAAGGATTAAGTCCTCATCTGGCATATTAGTTAAAGTAAATGCAATACTACATTCTGGGTTTGTATACCATCCATCAAATGTATATCCAGGGTTCGTTGGTATGTAGTTTAATAAATCATCATAATCATAAACGACCGTACTATCTAATGTAGGTGTATAGAATGCTACTTCAACTGGTATGTATCTATCAGTTGTTGAATTATCTCCAAGTTGTCCGTAACTATTATAACCCCAAGTAAATACTCGGCCATCACTTGAGATACATGAAGAAGAGAATCTTGAGATTGAAATAGTTGACAAAGCATCATTTACATCTAATGTGAACTGACTTGTTATATCTGTAGGAGTTGTTTTATATTGATCCCATCCTGCAGTACCATCACCAATATTACCATATTGGTTATATCCCCAGATTAAGAGTCTTGAATCCGTTGTTAATACAGAAGATGACTCGTATCCTAAACTGATTCTAGCAACTTCTTCACTGACACCTAAACCTAAATAACTTGTTATATCTAAAGGTATATTACTATTCGTCTCTGTGTTATTACCTAATTGGCCTTTTGTATTTTTTCCCCAAGCAAAGACTCTACCATCTGAAGTTATCGCTAACATATGGTTTCCGCCAACTGCGATATCCTCTATTGTTTCAAGTGCATTCAAGTTAAAGAAACTTGTTATTTCCACTGGTGTAAATTGATTCATATTCGTAGCATTCCCTATTGTCCCATAGAAATTATCTCCACCCCATGTAAATACTCTGCCTTCAGATGTTATAATAGCTGAATGACTATGACCTAATGAAACTTTTATGATTGTTTCAGAACCATTTAAATTAAATTTACTTGTGATATCTAAAGGAAGATAACTATCAGGAGATGTTGAATCACCAAGTTGTCCGTAATCATTTCTACCCCATTTGAATAATCTACCATCAGATGTTAAGACCGCTGAGTTTTGTTCACCTAGTGAAGCTGATGTTATGGTTTCTCCTACGTTTAGATTGAAGTTGTTTGTTATATCAATTGGTAGATTACTAGAAACGACAGAATTATTTCCTAATATTCCATAAGAGTTCGTTCCCCAAGTAAAGACTCTTCCTTGTGAAGTGACTGCTAGATTATGATAACTTCCAACCGCAATGTAAATGACTTTTTCTCCATCAGTTAAATTGAAGTTACTTGTAATATTAACAGGAGTTGAACTGTTATTATTTGTTCCATCTCCTAATTGACTTTGCATATTATATCCCCAACTAAATACTCTACCAGCTGATGTAACAACCACTGTATGATAAGTACCAAGTTCGATTTGAATGATTGATTCATTAGGAAGTAATAATATATCTGTTAAAGGATCATAATCATCACTGATAATAGCGTAATTAACAGTATATTGATTAATCGTCCATTTTGCATATAATTCTAAGTTATCAGTTGAACCTAATACGATTCCAGTTACTTCTGAACCTGAGAAATCAGATGCTAAGTACCAGCCACCAAATGTATATCCTTCTCTTGTAGGTTCTTCCAAGGTAATCGTCGGTGTAATAACAGTGTAAGTACCAGGGTTCGTTCCATTTACTCCACCATTTAAGTTATATGTAATTGTATAAGTATCTAATATCCATTTTGCGAATAGGTCAAGATTACCAACAGAACCATTTGCAATTTCTGTTACCTCTGTTCCTGAAAAATCAGATGCTTCATACCATCCATCAAATGTATATCCAGCTCTTGTCGGTATATCTAATATAATAGTCGTTGTTTCTACAGTATAATCACTAGGATTAGAACTATTCGTACCATCATTTAAATAATAAGTAATATCATATGTAATGATTGTCCATTTACCATATAAATCAATATCATCAAAAGATCCATGAGCTATTATAGTAATAGGATCTCCTGTAAATGCAGGATTATCATACCAAGCGAATGTATATCCGCTTCTAAAAGGTATTTCTAAAATAATATCCTCTGATTCATAAGTATATGTTAAAGGATTTTCTCCACTTGTTCCTGGGTCTAATGTATACGTTATATTATAAGTATCCAATATCCATCTACCATAAACATTTATATCATTTGCAGGCATAGTTGAAGGTGAATATGGGATTGTAAAGTTGGAATCTTCATACCAGCCATCAAATAAATAACCATCTCTTGTCGGTATATAATCAAATACAACTGTATCAAAATCATAAGACGCTGTATATCCATAAGCAGAATGTTTTATTGCTAGTTCAATTGGACTGTATCTTTCATCATATTCCCCTTCAGGTTCTAAAGCAAGTTGTCCAACATCATTAATCCCACATCCATAAACAATATTTTCAGATGTTAGGATCAATGTGAACACTTCATTTGAATTTCCAAATGATACTTGTGTTACTTCTTCTCCAATAGATAAATTTAAATATCCAGAAATACTTACAGGAGCATTTTTAGCAATTGAAAATTCGTCACCACTTCCGTTTTGACCATTGTGATTTGCACCCCAAATATGAAGCCTTCCTAATGATGTAATACTCGCCGAGTTTGCTTCTGCGGCTTCAACGAATACAATTGTTTCTCCATCAAGCAAGCTGTATTTATGAGTTATTTCAGTTGGAACTAACACTTCATCAATTGACCAAGTTCCAAGACCAAGTTGTCCATAACTATTGTTACCCCAGCTAAAAACTCTACCTTCAGTAGTTACTGCTAGTGTATGATCTCCACCCAAAGAAGCTTGAAGTATCTTTTCACCAACATTTAAACTAAAGTTAGCTGTTATATCAACTGGAATTAAACTGTTTCCACCTAATGAATTGATTCCTAATTGTCCTTGAAAATTACTTCCCCACATAAATAGTCTTCCATCAGAAGTTATTGCAGATGAATGATTAGTTCCAAAACTTATTGAAGTAATTTTTTCTTGAGCTGTTAAAGTAAAATTACTTGTTATATCTACTGGAGATAATTTTCTGTTTGTTGTATTATCTCCTAATTCTCCATTTGAGTTAAATCCCCATGTAAACACTCTTCCTTGCGAAGTTAAGACGCCTGCATGACTTCCACTCGCTGAAATCATAATAATCTCTTCAGCAGGTAATAAGAAAAATTGCGCTGTTATATCTTTAGGTAATAGAACATCATTGTTATATGTACCATCCCCTATTTGACCAGATAAATTATCTCCCCATGTAAATACTCTACCTTTAGAAGTTAAAGCCATAGAGAAATAATTACCTAACTCTAATGAAACAATTCTTTCATCATCATCTAGATTAAAAGCTCCCGTTATGTCAATAGGATACGTATAATTTGTAGTTGAACCATCTCCTAATTGACCATCATTATTAAGTCCCCACATAAAGACTCTACCATAAGATGTTAATAATCCTGCATGTTCTCCACCGCCCCTAACATAAATGATAATCTCACCAGGTTTTAGTAAAGCTTCTTTAGTTGGATCAAAATTTCCATTAGCTTCAACATAATTAACTGTATATTGATTAACAGTCCATTTTGCATATAAGATCATGTCTTCTACTGGAAATGTATTTTCAGAATAAACTTGAGTTAGTAATGCATCTTCATACCAACCAGCAAATGTATATCCTTCTCTTATAGGAATATATAATTCAGTTCCAGCATATCTTGTTAATATAGTAACATTTGAGTCATCATCATTTAGAACATAGTTAACTGTATATTCATTTGGACTCCAATCTGCATATAATGTGATATCATCTTCAGGCATCACATTAAAAGCATATGCTGCAGATAAATCTGAGTCGCTATACCAACCAGCAAAATCATAACCTTGTCTTTCAGGATTTGTTGGTACAGAAACAACTTCTCCAACTTCTGCTGTGATAGAGTCAACTAAATTTCCTCCATTTGATATAAAACTAATCGTTGATAAATTTTCAACCCATTTCGCATATAAAGTAATGTTTTCAGCAGGCATTGTTGTAAATGTATAAGGTATTGTTAATGCTGAATCTTCATACCAACCAGCAAATCTATATCCATAATTTGTTGGAACAGCTGGTACAGCTACTGAAGTATTATAATCTTGAGTAACATCTGTAACTTCTGAGCCATCATTCTCTTCAAAACTGATTGTATACTGATTTACTATCCATTTTGCATAGATAGAAAAATCTTTAGAAGGCATCGTAGACGCTATAAAAGGTTCTGTTAATTCTGGATCTAAATACCAACCATCAAAACGATATCCTTCTCTTGTTGGAATAGTAGAGATAGAAACTTCTTCACCGTAATAAAAATTCAAATCATTTAAGATACTTCCACCGTTTGTATTTAGATTTAAAATATACTGATTCAAAGAGTATTCTGGAATTACAGTTGTATTTATAGATATATCTGTAAAACTAACATTCCATCTTATAAAATTATACCCTTCAACTTCTGGTAAAACGGGTGCAATTGCATCAGAACCATATTTTACATATTGTGTATCAACAATATTATGATCTATATCGTAGAAAATAACTTTAAAAAAGAGTTCTATTTCTCCGAGGTTTATGGTTTGATTATTTTCGTAATTAATCATCAAGTCATTATGATCATCGATATAAAATATGACGATCGAATCATTGACTCCGGTAAGCGTATTGACTGCAATTAAGTCAACCCAAACATCGCTATCTGCGTATTTCCACTGCAAAGCGTCTTCAAAGATACGTAATTGAACTTCTTTTGAAGAATCTGATGGAGCTCCTGTAAAATCAAGCCATTCATCAAATGTACCGTTAAAAGAATTAGTTTCAACAACTAATTCATACAAAACATAGAGTCTTTCTTCTAAATCGTTAAAATCTCTAAGAGTTGTTTGCGATGTATCCTCTTGAGTTAAAGTCGTTTGTGCTGTGTTCTGTATCGTTGTGTCTCCACCACAACTAACAAGTGCTAATGCAAAAACAATTAATAGAAAAATCATTGATATTTTGTTTCTCATTTGTTACCCCTCTCGAACCTATTAAGATATAACTAGTTATATACTTAATCATTTTGTATATGTTTTTTCTCTATTAAAAATTATACCATTGTATGAACTATTTTTAAAATGGTTCTAAGAAATCAAATAAGAAAAAATAGAATCTAAAAAGAGTATAAATTAAAATTGATACATTTGTTTTTTTAAAAAAATACCTATAAAATTTAAACTAAAAGCAAAATAATATAAATAAATACAAATTTAGTATATAGATAAAAAACTATCGATAAAAGAATTTTAACGTCAATCCTATTTTTTTTGACAGAGGTATATATTAATGCTATAATATGCCTAGATATAAACATAAAATTTAAGATATAAAGAGACTGAAGAGGAGTAAAAAATACATTTTTTTACTCTGTTTTTTTATTAAGAAATTCCTCGCATCAAATACTGTACGGTTATTTTTTTGTTATATTTTTTGATATTTAAATATTTTTTATATAAAAAAATAAGAAAAGGAGGATAGAAAATGTTTAAAAATTTATCAAGATCACTAAAAGCTTTAATTATTTTAATTTTAGTTATATTAGTGGCAAGTTTAGGAGCTAGTTTAGTTCAAAATTCGCTTTGGGGTGTTCAAGTTTCAACTGTTTCATTTGAAACTGACAACGGTGTATTAGCCGGTTACCTATATGTTCCTAGAGGTGTAGATGCAGACAATCCTGCGCCAGCAATTGTTACGACCCATGGGTATTTAAACAATGCTGAGATGCAAGAAATTACTGCTATTGAAATGTCTAGAAGAGGTTATGTTGTTTTAGCATTCAGTATGTATGATCATGGTGATTCTTACTGGAATGAAGAACAAGCTGGTGCATTCGGTTTCTATATTTATTCTGTGTATGATGCTGTATCTTGGATGTATGAACAAGATTTCGTATTAAAAGATGCTGATGGAAACGGTATGATTGCTGCAAGTGGTCACTCAATGGGTGGATATTCAACAGAATGTGCTATGGCATTTGATGAAATGTATTTTCCAGCTCTTGGTTATAGAAAAATAGCTGTAGGATTACCTGTTGGTTCTGACTACAGATATACTCCATTCAGACCAGATGATACTGACCCAGAAAGTATGCCTTATGACTTTTATCAAACAAGATCTGTAGGACATATTGCTGCACATTATGATCAATTTTTCTTTGATACAACTGGTACTGCACAAGGGTCAGTAGTTTATAAAGATTATACTGCAGATGCAGAAGGATTAGATTTCTTAGGAAGATCTGCTGAAGGTACTGCAGAAGCTGGTACATACTATACTGTTGATGGTGGACAAAGAGTTATCTTCACACCTGATGAAACACATCCACAAAACACTTGGTCATTAGAAACTGGTGAGAATACAATTACTTTCTATGAAGAAGCTTTCACTTATCAATTAGACTTAGCTGGTCTTGATTCTTTAGAAGACTACGGTATTACTACTGGTACTACTGGTCAAATATGGTGGCTAAAAGAAGCATTTACATTTATCGCTTTAGTTGCATTATTTGCAATGTTATTCCCATTATTCAATGTATTAACTGGACTTCCACTATTAGACAAAGCTTTAATCAAAAAAGCTGAAGACGCTAACGAACCAGTTGAAGAAAAGAAAGAAGGAAATGTTACTAAAGTTCTAGTTAAAAATTATGTGATTTTATTAGCTATATTCTTGAATTTCTTCTTACTTACTAGATGGATGGACAGATCTGCATCACTTGATAACTTAGTTACTGCTTTAATCGTATTAATGATAGTTATCGCTGTAGGTATCTTAGCGATATGGATTTTATTCTTAGTTAAAAAAGATGAAAACATCAAAAAACAAGCTCTTAGAATTACTCTAATTGGAGCTGTTACAGTTATCGTTTGTTTAGCATATAGATACATCTTAGTTAACAGAGCCGAAATCATTATGACTGATCATTACTGGTCAGCTCCATCAGTTAATACAATTGTATTCTGGGCTATGTGTTCTGGTATGTTAACAATTATTATTTCATTACTAGCAAGTATCTATTTCAATTGGGATAGAGAAGACAAAAACCCATTTGGTGTTAAAGCATCATGGGCACAAATTGGTACTGGTATTCTTAATGGATTAGTATTAGTAGTTATTACTTTATTAGTTGTTGCATTAGTAGGTTGGATTTTCAAAACTGACTTTAGAATTTACACATATGCAATCCAAATCTTTAACTCAAATCAATTTATAGCTGCATTAAGATATATGCCATTATTCTTAATCTATTATTTAGGTGCTTCAATAAGTGTCTATATGAATGCCAAAAATGTTAAAGGTTGGAAAGGTGACTTATTAGCAGCAACATTATTAGCTGGTCCTATTGTTATCTTCTTAATCTATCAATATTCAGTATTATATAGTACTGGTATAGCTGCATTCCCAACATTCTCATTAAGTGCTATCTTAACTGTTGGATTAATTCCAACATTAGCAGTTGCTGGTATAATCATGAGAAGATTTAGTTTAAAAACTGGAAACATTTATACAGGTGTTGTTTTCACAACAGTATTCTTTACTTTAATAACTCTTGCAAATACGACTGTTTATTTATTACAAGCAGCATAATTGTTATTAATTCAGTTTAAAAGCCACCAATTGGTGGCTTTTTTTTATTTAGATTTAATTAATTTCTTTAATTCATGAACTTTATCTTTATTATACTTAGCTTGTATTTGAAGCCATTCATCTGCTTCATTAAATATCTCTATACTAGGATACATGAAATTTCTATACACCTTAACTTTTAGTTTAGTTTCTAAACTCGCATATTCATAAACTGCAAATCCATTTTTAATATGCCTTAATAAATAGATGATATTTTCTTTGACTGTGACGATGTCTAACTTTTTGTTTCCTGATAGTAAATTAGCAGCTATTGCGTTTCTTTGACCTCTTGTCTTATCATCAAAACCAGCAAACCAACACTTCTTGTGATCTAGTAAATCATGGTTTTGTAGATAGGTCTCTAGATCATTATAATCTTCTTTTCTAACTTCTAAATCTCTGACTTTTTTCATTAACCTCACCTCATGTGTTTTTATTTATTATAACATCTTGGGTGTTTCGATTCAACATAGTCTATAACATTAAACGTCTTTATATAGGTGAAATTCGGTTCTATTATCAATTCTGTCTTCTACATGTTTTGCTAGTTTATATAGTCCATTTTTCTCACCAGCATCTTTTCTACAAAGGACCGCTGTATTTTTAGTATATGCTCCATTCGCTAATGCTTTAGCAGCATAAGCTGTATCAGGTGAGTTTATAATCTTTGCTTTATTAAACGTTTTTTCAATATATTTTTCACATTGTTTTATGGCTTGAGGGTGAGACGCTATGACTTCAATATCGTCTAACTTAATTGTTTTATTTAAAACATATAAATTATGATGAATTCTAAAATCTTTAGCTAATACCAAATCTAAGTCAGTACTTATAATCGCTTCAACAGATTCTTTTACAAGTCCACCTCGACTATTTCTTACTGCTAGCACACCATATTCAACGTCTTTATTCTTAATTGCTTTTACAACATTACTTGAAGATAATAATGGGATGAGTTCAAAGGTATCTAAATGCATTTCTTTCTTTAATTTTTTCGCTGCTCTTTCTGAATTACTTCCTTTAATACCTTGATATCCAATCTTCATCTAGTATACTCCTTCAATATATTATTTATGATTATAACACTTTCATTATAAAAAAATAGATATTATATCGATTTCAAGAGATAAAAACGCATTCATTTCCAATTAAGATTCAAAAAAGTAGATAATTCAATTTTATCAATTTCTAACGATTTAAAGATGTGAGTTTGTATTAATATAAAAAAGAATTGATACGCTCACCGAATCAATCCTTTATTTTTTTATACAAATAAGCCACCATTCACTAATTTAATGACAATGACCATAACAAACATTAATAAGAACCCTATAATCATAAAATTCAATGTTTTTGAATAACCTTTTGGTGTAATCCTGTCTTGTTTATCAAGTTTCTTTATTATTGGATATAATCTCCAATAAAAAGATAAAATCGATATAATAAGCGCTAGGACTGTATAAAATTGCAATCTAATGTCCCCAAATATAGCAACGACGATTCCTAACATCACAAAAATCAATTTAGTTCCAGCAACCCAATTAATTAAGTAAGAAACAAAATCTTTCTTACCTTCATCTTGCAATGATTCTTCTAGCGAGTTAAAAACTCCTAATCCATTTCCAATCTTTGAACTCGGTTTAAAATACAAAGTTAGAATATTCAATGTCTCTATAAAGCAAAATATAATTATTGATATTTGATATAAATTCATAAACCCTCCATTGTAAAAAACATATAAATTATAACATAAAATCATTTGAGTAGGTATGTTTTCATGATATTATTTAGTACAAAATTTTTTTCTATTTAATTGCTTATGTTTAATTTAAATAATTACTATTTTTCATATAGTTATAAAATGATACAATCCATTCATATTGTTGGTCGCAAAGTTCCATTGATAATTCTTGGTTTTTTTCAATCAAAATTGTTGAAATAATTTCTACGTGCCTTAGAGGAATAAATGCTAACATAATGTTCACATCATTGATATGAACTGTGCAAACATCTATTAAATACTTCCGTGTATTTTCTATGTCTACAACATCTAAAGAATTAAAGTTGCAAAAATCGAAACAAGTAACTAAATCTAGTAAAGATGAATTAACTGATAATGCATCAAAGTCAAGGATATACACCTTGTTATTCTTTTTGATCATATTCCCTGTATGAAAATCTCCATGCATGAACCCCTTAGGAAGTTCTTTAACTTGCAAACATAATTGATTCAATATCCATTGTAAATGAGTTGCTTTGTCTTCTGGATAATTTATCCTCTTCATAAGTTTAACATAACGTTCTATCATAAATGTTTCATTTCTTGCGAATAGTTGCTTTGTATAAGAAACCATATGTTCCTGAATCAATTTATAAGATGCATAAATAAGTTTTCCATCATTCAATGGATGAACATCATTCCCTTTAATATATTCAAATAAAACCAAGTTCTGGTTCTCGTGCTTTGTTAATAAAAAACCATCTTTATTTCTATAAATCTTAGGCACATGACTTCCTTTATTATATAGAAAATCCATCACCAAAGTCATTTGGTTTACATTGATTTTTGTGTTTTCTCTGTATTGTTTGAGAATATATTTTTTTTGCTTACTTGAAATCAAATAAACCCTAGCAATCATTTCTCTTAATAATTGAATTGATTCTACTTGAATTCCATAATTAAAATTAATTACATTTTCTAACATTTGCATTTTCTTATTATCTTTCATGATTTTTGTTCATCTAATTTAAAATGTTCACATATGCGCTCGAATTTATCATAAATATCATCTTCTAAGGTTTTTCTAAACGTGTAAAAATACCCTGATTTTGTGAATCTTTCTATAACTTCAATTCTATTTGCATATAGAATTGTTTCTTTGTAATTTTGTAAGTTTTCATCTGGTTTATCAGTGTTTTTTATAACATTTAAAAGAAATTGCTTTTCTTTGTCATCTCGATTAAAAAACTCATCTCTTGATATTTCTGGTGTCGTTACCATATATGCGACTCTATTATAATCGCTAATTTGTGATAGAACATCGTGTGTAATATTTGTATCTACGATAATCAATCTATCATTTGGCAATGTTAAAAGATATTCAATTTCTAATAAAGTTAATTCTTTAGATGTGTCATCCAACCATTTCGAGTATGTGAACTTATCTCTAGTGACAAACTCCTCCCAACTATTCATGGTTTCAAAGTAATGAATGTTAGGATGTGTTCTTGATGTTGTTTTGTCCATGATTTTACCAAGATCATAGTTTTCTTCACAATGAAGCATATTATATTTCTTGGCCAACATTCGACATATCGTCGACTTGCCTGCGTATGCTGTACCATTTATGAAATAAACATGTTTAAGTGATTCTTTGATTTGTTTGTTGTTTAATCCACCAATTCTTATCATTTTAATTTCCTCATATTCTTTGTACTATGTTTTGTTCATTAGATAAAGAAACTTTTTATCATTAAATAAACATTTAAATGGTATCAGTAGAAAAAACTACTTAAATAGTAGTTCTTTCCTTTATGATATCACAGAAAATCCCTTCCTGAATTCTCTTCATTTCCTATGATTTATAACATGTATAATCTTATTCGAATTTCAAATCTTCTTTTAACTCATTAAACACTTCATCTAATTTTTTGTAGTCAACCATATATCCAAATTTTTGATTTTTCCCTTTATTTAAATATAGTATTCCACTATTTAAAAACTCATTTAGATGATATGAAATTGTTGCACTAGAAACATCAAGCTCAGCTGCGATGTCTTTAGTTGATTTTACACCTTTAGCAACTAATCTTAAAACTTCATATCTTGTTTTATCACCTAAAGATTTGAAAATTTTTACTCTTTGAGATAATTTATCTTCTTTCAGCTCGTGAATTTTTTGGAATGAATATTCTAATTCTAGTCCCCAAACAATTCTGTTAATTTCAGAGTCAATTAACCTAAGTGAATATGGCATAACAAATGAGATATATAGATTAGATTCTACATCTTCTTGAAAATCATAAGTTATTGTGTCATAAGTTAATTTTCTAAATGTCTCACTGGTATTTTTTGACAATCTTTTAAGCAAATTAGTACCCACTTCAACAATTTTTTTCTCGTATGTTTGATAAGCAGATTCAAAGAATGGTTCTATCTTCTTTAGAAATGATATATACTTTTTTAGGTATTCATATGAATCTTGAATCATCATAAATAAATTCCATTTGTTCGCTGAGTCAATTTTTAATTGGTTGATATATTGAGTAGCATTCGTTTCGTTTAGATCCTTTGGAGTATCAACTTCACTATCCATTGTAATTAAAGATTCAATAATCTTATCCTTAAAAGTCTTTGGATCTTCTTTCAGAAGATCATCAAAATAATCATGAATATCTTGATAATCATAGATAGAATAAGCCTTCAACAATATCGTAGAAAAATCAAAATTTGAATATATATCTTTTTGATAAAACTGATTAATTTCATCTTTGTACGGCTCCAATAAAGGAATTATTTTCTCAGTTAGTTTAATAAAATCTTCTTTAATTACCTCTTTTAAAGTTTCATCCTCTTCCTGCATTTCAAGCTCAAGATTAAAGATCATTCTCGGAAAAGATAAATAATCCAAAATTTTTGATAAATCTTTGTCAAAGTTTAGCTTCATTTAATTCCACACTTCTTTCATAATTAGTTTTAACTTCATCTTCATTTGGTTCGATTGATTGAATTTGTTTAAAATAAATAACGATTGCAAATAAAATAATTAATCCATTTAATATCATAACAATTCCAAGGTTCATTATATCATATAAATACCCAAAAAGCACTTGTCCAATCGGAATCATAATTGCTGTCCCTAGACCAAGAACCGTTGAAGTTCTTCCCATATATTCTAGTGGAACTGTTTTTTGTAATAATGTACTTACAGCAATATTTATCGCTGTTACTACGATTCCTATAATGAAGCAGACTACAGTCACAAAGATAAATGATACTAACCCTGTATTAATATTGGCTACTTCTTGAATGAGAGATACTGATATTAATGATATTAAAACCCCAACAATTAAGAACCCTTTGGTTAAAACATCGCCCAATTTCATTTTCTTAAGTTTCTTTGTTAAAAGAATTGGAGCAACAATCATCGATGCATAAAGTACTGCTTCAAAAATTCCTAACCTTAAATCAGATTGCACTAAAACTTCTTTAATTAAGAAAATTAAGCCAACAGAAAAGAGAGGTGCGATGCTAAAGTTGATAATCATCGCTGTTGATATAATCGTTTTTATAGGTTTTGAGTTTTTTATGAGTTTCAGCCCTTCAATAAGGTCTTTTTTAAATCCAGCTATCGACTTCTCGTTATCTTCACTTTTAGTCTTTTTTACTTTTATGAACATTTCACTTATAGCTGAAATTGTAAAACTAATTGCATTAATTATAATTGCTACAAATAATCCGAAAGCTCCATAGATTATTGCTCCAAGTACTGGTGACATTAATGTTCCAATGCTTGTAATCATAGTTCTTAATGAATTGGCTTCAAGAAATTGATCTTCTTCTATAATACTTGGCAATACAACTGACATTGAAGAATGGAAGAATATTTCTGTGATTTCAAGCAATATTACAATTACATATATGACCCCTAATGATATGTCATTATTATTAAACATAAATATACCAAATCCAAAAAGGATAATCGCATTTGTTAAATCTAATATAATAACAGATTTTTTCTTATCAAACCAATCAGCAAATACCCCTGCTATTGGCGATAAAATAATTCTTGGTAAAATTGATATTGCAAGCATAGATGCAAATATTGTGGCAGAGCCTGTTATATCTAAAACATATAATGACAAAACAAACTGCTGAATATTACTTCCTACTAATGAAACAAAGTTACCAAGAATGACTAATACGAAGTTTTTGTTCTTAAATAATTTATTTTTCATAGTACTTATCAACACATTCATTTTTGTTTTCAACTTCACTACTGAATTGATCCCAATATAATAACCCATTTGAATAACTAGTAAATAGTTTTACAGATTTGAATGATTTCATAACTTTCCCCCTTTGTCTTTAACCCCTTCTAATTTTTAAGACATTTATATAATACAACAGTAATTATCAAATGTCAATAGAAAATTAGATATTTATTTAATTTTAATGAAATATATTTAAATTTACCTCATTAAATTAGATAATCATCTAATTTTTTGAATTTAATCAGGTTTTAATCTATAAAAATAAAAAAGCCTAGATATTTGAGTTATCAAAGCTTTTATATTTATGTGTATCCAGTTATGAATATAAAAATATGTAATTATTTTGCAATCTGATCTAAAACATCAAATTTAATACTTTCTTTAGTTTCAGTAATTCCAGCCATCTTCTTAATAACAAACTTTTGTAACCAATTAAGTTTATCAAAATAATATGCTCCACCTACACAATGAATACTTGCATGTTTTTTAATTTCTTCTGATAGATTTCTATTTAGCATATCATCAAATTCTGATTCATTCATTGAACAGATAAATAAAACGAGTTCCTTAGTTAATAGGACTTGTTTATTGTTTTCAATAAACGTTTTTACTTTTTTATCTAAACTCCCAATGTATACAGGTGAACCAATATAAATTTTACTATAGTTTGATAAGTCACCATTGAATTCATCCATATTAAATACATCCCCATTATTAAGGTTACTATAAATATGTTGAGCACATTTCTCAGTAGCTCCTTTTCTTGTATTATATAAAACTAATGTTTTCATTCTATCACTCCATTCTCTAATGCGTTTTGAATTGCTAATTTAATTACTTTTGAAGATGTTGTTGCTCCGGCAATTACATCTACATTTAATGTTTGTTCAGAAATAATGTTATTTGTTATAACTTCTGCTTTTTCACCGAATCCATATAAATGATTATTTATCTCGATGTAAACAACTGTTCCTTCTTCAATGACAAGACTCACTGAAGCTCCAATCTGATCCTCATAATAATAGGATCCTTCATAGTTTCCATCTTGAAATTCTTCAAAGTCTTCAATACGTAGTTCTTCTTCAAGTATATTTTTCATGTTGGCACTTACTTGTACCCAAAATATTGTCCCAATTGCAACAATGAGTAAAAAGATAATCCCCAATATCTTTATACATTTTTTCATATAACCCCTCCTATTTGATTGTTTCTATGTCATGAAGTGTTTTTATTAGACTTTCTTTAAATATATTTAAATCATCTATATTTATTGATTTAAATATATCATTCATCGTCATATCGTCAGCTTCACTTCTTCCTTCCCAAAATTCACTTGCATGTTTTGTAAATGAAATTCTTGTTATTCTTGAATCCTTTTCATCCTTTAGAAAATAAATATAACCATTCTTTTCTAGTTTGTTTAGAATTTGTTTAGCGTTTTGATGACTTGTCCCAAATCTTTCACTTACTTCTTTCAGTTTAGGATTTTCATCAAAAGACCCTATAATGATCATCATAAAGAATTGCTTAGCAGTTAGGTTTTGATTTTTTAGTTTTCTATCTAATAAGGTTTGTAAAGCATTCGCTGCTTGAAATAACCTTACAACTATTTCTTTATTTAGATTCGATCTGTTCATAACGCCCTCCATTTAGGTAACATATTACCTACATAAGTAATATATTACATATTTTTAAAATTGTCAAGACTTTTTTTGAAAAGAATTTGAAAAAAGGTATACCCTTTACGAATACACCTTTTCCTTATATATATACTATATTTAATATATTTTGATAATTTCATCATTTGATTTTTTAGTAATCTCAGGTAATTTATATGATTTTGACCCTTTTCCACATACGAGTATTAAATATGGTTTTTCATTATCTGGTCTATTAAGAATATCACTTAAAAACATGTTCGGTTGAGGGGTATATGTTAAAATATCAACCCCATAATCAGTTAAGGCTGAGATTAAAATTCCTGTGGCAATTCCAATGGACGTGTCCGGATAATAGACTTTAGAACGATTTCCTTCGTTATCTACTTGATATGTATGTTTAAATATCACAATTAAATATGGTGCTTCCTCTAAGAAAGGTTTAGAGGTATTCACATTTAAATGACTCAAATCTTCTTGCCAATCATAGGATATATTTTTATAGAACTCGATTTCCGTTTTTTCTGATTGTTTTCTTATATCTTTTTTAATTGCTTCATCTTTTACGATACAGAATGTCCAAGGTTGCTTATTCGCTCCAGATGGTGAATGTTTCGCTGCTTCAATGGAATCAATAATGATGTTTAGATCTATTGGTTGAGAATCATACTTTCTATATGATCTTCTAGCTTTCATTTTTTGTGTAAATTCAGACATATTTACCTCCTAAGATTTAACTTTTTGATTCATATATTCTGAGTATTCAATGTCATCTAGTTTATTTGGTCGAATAAAAAATCTAGGTATGTTATTAATAACGAATTGATAATCCGGTTTATTACCAAGTAATTTTTTTTCCATTCTAGGAACGGAATAGAAATTAAACAACAATAACATACCGACAAACCCTATACTTGATTCTATATAAACACCTACAGAAAATGATGTTACATAAACCCCAAACCAAAAACATAATTCTCCGAAGTAATTAGGGTGTCTTGAGTATTTCCATAACCCGCTTGTTATTGAGGTCTTGAGGCCTTTTAATTTGTGTTCTCTTCTTTGTTTATCCGCATAAAAACTAATAAGTGCACCGACCATCATAATCAATACACCGATAAAAATAAAATGATTATAAACCATTGGATTTTCAAAGACAACCAAGATTGGATATAAACTTATTAATACAATTAAGGTTGGAAACAAGTGAATTCCTAAAAAGCTAACAACCCAATAAAATCCTTTAAATTGATTTCTAAAATCAACATACCTAAAATCCTCATGAGAGAATCCTTTGAAATCTATATACCAGTTTCTCGTCAATCTATATGCCCAAACAAGAACACCAAATAAAATTAACATAGCAAAAATGTTCATTTGATTTAACCATACCATCGTCAACAATACTAAAAATGGAGGTATGACACTCCAATAAGGGTCATACATACTACTATTATTGATTAATAGACTCATGATAAAAACCAAAGCCGTCATACATACATCAATTATGATGAGGACGCTTATAATATCCATTCCACTATTAAATAAAATATGCCCTAATACCCCTCCAATGATAATTGTAAATAAATACGTAAGTAACGTTATTTGTAATGATTTTGATCGATCCATGTTATCCTCTTTTCGTAAAATTCATTCTGTTTATAAAAATAACTTAAAAATCCTGTTATTTATAAATTATTATATCATATTCATCTAGATACGAATCTTCTGTATAAAAATTAGAAATGTTTTTTAGTTATCACCAAAACCTAACATTGCAGTTATTGACTTTGTATATATATTAGTATAATATATATACTACAGTGTATATTCTTAACATAAGATAGGAGTGCTTAAATGATTTACTTGATAATCCTTGTTTTAAGCGGTTTTTTAATTGGATTGACTTTTTTTCTCAACAAAAGGAAGCCATCTCTATCTAAAATATCAAAAGTATTAGGAATAGCCTTATTTTCAATATATATTGTCAGACTATTTGCTTTAGATGCTGGTAATTCTGTATTTAACTTATTACTTATAGACATAGAAACACCGATAAATTCAAGCGATACTTGGATTATGGGTATTTCTATGTCTGTTTTTATGATTATACTGAGATGGTTAACAATCATCTCTCTTATATTTTTAACGATAAAACCATTCTTTAACTTAAAGAAAGTGAGCTATATTTCATCATTCTTTACCATCATCATTGGATTATTGAATTTGATTTTCTTCAATCAAAATATCATATGGTTTGTTGGTGAAATTGATTATTCCCATTATCGTGCTATTCAATTTTTGTTTGAAACTGCTTTTGTTTTAGCGTTATCTATCATCAATATTTATACGTTCTTAAAACAATATAAAAAATTAGAGATTAAAGAAATCACAGCTTCAATAGGAATTGTACTCATCTCTAGTATAGCTGTCATGCCATTAAGAACCTTGACAAATCTTTTTGGGTACTATGGAGATATTCCTGAAGACTTTAACCAAAGTCATCTATATATTCTAATTATTCCTGTTGTATTCCTATTGGGAAGTTATTTTATTTTTAGAAATAAATCTCAAAAACAAAAAGACTTTTTCTTAACGTTTTTAACGTTAGCCACTGCTATTCAATATTTTTCATATGGTAGAGTGGGTTTAGGTGGATTACCTTTACACTTATGTAATTTTGCAGTTATATTAATGATTATCAGTATTACTTTTAGAACCAGAGGCATTTTCTACTTTAATTATTTTGCAAATGTTATCGGTGCTTTAGCCGCTTTGGTGTTCTTAGATATAACAAGTGATTTGTATACTGCGGATGCTTTAAGATATTTGTATAATCATTGGATTGTATTTACTTGGCCAATCTTAGGTGTTTTATTAAAAACATTTGACCGTCCTGTTTTAAAAGACATGTTTAGAGCAATTAGAGTTTTTACTGTCTATTTTATCGTGATTATTATCATTAACGCTTGGTTTAATAATTATCAATCTGTTGATTACTTCTTCACTTATAGCAATCATATTACAGACATGTTAGGTGTTACAGGGCTTCAATATGATTATGTTTTAGAATTTAACATAAATGATTTAACTTTTACAATATATTGGTTATTCCATATTCTCTATTATTTAGGATTTATTGTTTTAATGTTTGGTAGTTGGTTTGTATACGATGCGATCCATACATATTTTGAGCAAAAAAGGAAATTAATCGCTAAGCAGAAACAAATACAATATGATCATTTAAAATTTTTAGAATTATTAGATGGTAAAGACCCATCCAGCCCAATTAACCCAGGAGGTGTTGACATGATTAAAATTAGTAACTTTACAAAGCAATATGGACATTCAAATGTGTATGCAGTAAAAGACTTCTCCTTAGAGGTTAACAAAGGTGAAGTTTTTGGCTTCTTAGGTCATAATGGTGCAGGTAAATCGACTACAATAAAAAGTTTAGTAGGAATTCAAGCAATTACTGAAGGTGAAATGGAAATTTGTGGATATTCAATTAAAACCCAACCATTAGAAGCTAAACTTCAAATTGGTTACGTATCGGATAATCATGCATTATACGAAAAACTAACAGGTAGAGAATATATACAATACGTGTGTGATTTATATAAAGTATCTGATGAGTTAAGAGAAGAAAGACTTGATGGCTTATTAGAAAATTTTGACTTAATTCATGCAATTGATTCAGAAATCAAATCATACTCACATGGTATGAAACAAAAACTCGTTGTTGTGGCTGCTTTAATTCACGAACCTCCAGTTTGGATTCTTGATGAACCATTAACTGGTTTAGACCCAACAAGTTCTTATCAAATTAAAGAATCCATGAGAGCTCACGCAAATAAAGGAAACATTGTATTCTTTAGCAGCCATGTCATTGAAGTCGTAGAAAAAATCTGTGATCGAATCGCAATCATTACAAATGGTCACCTTCAAGGTGTTTATGATATGAAAGAAATCCGTGAAAAAAACATATCTTTAGAAGCCTTATACATGAGCAAAATTAACGTCGTTGAAAGAGCTAAGAAAAATGATTGAGCGAATTGTAACTCTGACTAAAATTCAGTTAACAAATAAAACAAAAAAACACGCTAAGAACTCTATGAGAATCTATAGAGATATTGCGTTAAAGGTTTTAATGGTTATCTTAACAACAGTCATTTTAAGTTTCGTAATACATCTTATTAAGAATGTATTGTTCATCCCAGTTAATTTTTATTTCTTAATCTTTATTATCTTATTAACCCAATTAATAAGTATTATATCTGCGACAACCGGACTCACAGTTGATATCTATCAATCAAAGGATAATCAGATATTATTTACATTTCCAGTTAAAGCAGATGAAATTTTTATATCAAAACTCATTGTATATTATATCTATGAGTATCGTAAAAACTTTGCTTTCTTGATTCCTTTCTTAATTAGTTATGGGTATATGAATAACGGTGACTTTTGGTATTACATTGATATCTTACCGCTCAGCTTAATTCTGCCTTTCATCGTTGTGTTTTTTTCATCAATATTATCAGTTGTTTTTACATTAGCAAAGAACTTCTTATCTAAATATCAAGGTGTTAGTTTGATACTAAGTGTTTTATTATTTATTGGCTTTTTCGCACTTGTGTTTTATATAAGTAGTTTCATTCCTGATAACATTAGAATTGTTCAGTTATATAACAGCTTTATTGCTGGATTAGCTACCTTTATGCAAGATGTTGCTTCTGTTGGAAGTATCTATACTGTCATTGGCAAGCTTATTAACGGAACCAATGTCATTGCAAACTATTTACTCGTGATAGGAACTGTCCTAGTTTTATTCGCAATTAATTATTTTGTCAGTCGACCACTGTTCTTTAAGTTAACATCTTTAACAAATGAACAAACAAAAACAACAGAACATAATCCACGTGAAAAAAGAAGAAAAGGATTGTTTTGGACTTTCTTTAGAAAAGAAACAACCATAGCAAGAAGAAATCCAACTGAGTTTTTAAACAATTACTTAGTGTTAATCTTTTTACCCATTGTTATTTACATTCTAAATAGAATCTACATGGGTATCGATACATCAACCTTAGGAAATCAATTGGTGTTAATATTTAATATTTTAATTATTCTTGTTTTAATTACAGCTGGTAATACAGCATCAGCGGTTAGTATAACAACTGAAGGGTCTGAATTTATTCTATTAAAAACAGCTCCATCGGAAACCAAACATATCGCTTGGGCAAAAATGGCATTTAATTTCATATTCACAAGTATTGTATTAATATTGTCATTTATTATGTTTAAAATCACACTTCCAATCTTTTCTGGATATCAGTGGTTTATGTTATTTATTTTTGTGTTTACGTTTAACGCAAGTCAAATCCTTTGGTCTTTTCAATTAGATATTTTAAATCCGAAACTTTCAGATTATGCAAGCACTGGTTCTATTTCTAATAATGACAATATAACAAAGTCATTATCGAATGGATTGTATGCATCAGTTACTTTTACAATCATTAGTGCAATTGCTTTAATTGCGTTCAATCCGATATGTTGGATTATTATGAATGTCATAGGATTTATCTGGTTATTATTTAGATTTTTATCATTTAAGACCAATCTCGATGCATATTTTGCGGATATCGAGTATTAGGAGGTTTATATGACTAAAAAAATTATATTAATGATAGTTTTAGGAATTAGTGTTCTATCCATCATCGTTATATCGGTGTGGGGAACACTCCCTGAAAGTATAAATGATTCAAGTGTTACGTCAATCAGTTTTGAAAACTTCGAATATAACGATGATGGAGATAAAGTTATAAATGTAAGAGGCATCATCACTGAGGAAGATACACTATATACTTTAACCTATGTTTATTTACCTGAAGATGCAGCAACGAATATTACTGCGACATCTTCTTCTGATGATGTTTCAGTCATCGTAGATGAATATAGACAAGAAGTGGTTGTTAACTTTGACACAGTTGATTCTATTGGTAAGAATGTGACGATAACGATCGTTGATTCTAAAACCAATGAATCCGATGAAGTTACTTTAATTTTTAAAATTGATGTTATAATCGTCGATTAAACATCTTAATAGGAGAGTGAATTAAATGAAGAGAGTATTATTATTTTTAATCGCTATTCTTTCACTAACAATGTTAGTTGGTTGTAATGCTAGAGAAGTTACAGTCACTTATGTTGAAAATGGAGGAACAGCTTTAGAAGACTTAGTCATTGAACAAGGTTCAAAACTTACCGATGTTCAAATCGAAAGAGAAGGCTATACGTTTGATGGGTGGTTCGAAGACGAAGCACTAACCATTCCTTTTGATTTCGATACAGAGGTTGTTAGAAATATCAGTATATATGCTGGATGGAGCATTAATTCTTATACTGTCACATTCGATTTTAATAACGAGGCAGATGATTATACCTTTACAGGGGAGTTTGGAAGTACATTAGATTACCCAGAAGCACCAACTAAAGAAGGACATACATTTGATGCTTGGTATTTAGATGAAGAATTTGAAACAGCATTCACATCGACAACAATTCTAAGCGAAGATACAACTGTCTATGCACATTGGATTGCAAATGAATATACTGTAAACTTCTACTATGAAGAAAGTGAAGATCCTATTTATACAGAAATTGTTAAATATGGTGAAGACGTTGCGTCAGTTCCAGCGTTACCAGTGATCACTGGATACACAACTGAATGGGACACTGATGTTACAGCCGTTACAGAAAACTTAGATGTTTATGTAAATTCAACAATTTTAGAATATGAGATTACTTTCAAAGATTTTGAAGGAACAATATATAATGTTTTAACAGTTGAGTATGGTGATCTGATTACACCAACAAGTACCCCTTCACGTACAGGATATAATTTTGTTGGATATTATTCAGAAAGCTTAGAAACTAATATCGATTTAACAACATACACTGTCAGTGAAGACTTAGTCTTACAAGATGTTTTCCAAATTCAAACATTCGCAGTATTATTCTTCGGTGGTGAAGATGGTGCAGCATTAGGCAGTGTACAATATGTAGATTACGGTTCAGCAGCGACAGCACCTACTGAAGGTTTAGAAAAAGCAGGCTATATGTTTACAGGTTGGGATGTTTTATTTGATCAAATTACAGGAGACTTGAATGTATATGCTCAATATACAATCAATCAATACACAGTAACGTTTGATGCCAACACTGGTGTTTATTTAGACGCTTCAAGTATCCTTACTGTTACACAAGATTATAATAGTGCAGTGACGGTTCAAGAAGAACCTACAAAAGATGGATTCATCTTCCAAGGTTGGTTTACTGATTTAACATATACAACTGAAGTATACTTTGGAACAGGTGTTTCAATGCCAGTTGATGGATTTACTGTTTATGCAAAATGGGTTGAATTAGTTGGGACAACATACGCAGTCAGTGGTACATACTATTTCGGTCAAGAAGGCATCGCTACAGACGAATTATCAGTTGATGGTATATATGCTGTTACAAATCAAGAAACTTATACTCCTTTTGTAAATATCTTCTATAATACAGATATGTCTCCAGTTAGAAGCATTGAAGGCTATGAATTCTACAAATATGTCATCGATGGTGTTGATTACTTTGATGCAAGTGTATTAATCAATGTCACAGAAGATATGACTGTAGATGTATATTACAAAAAAATAGTCTTTACAGTTAGCTTTACTGAATTAGTAAGTTCAGTAACTCAAACAGAGGTTTATTACGTATACTACAATTCAACATTAGTTAATATTCCAGCTGTAACTCCTGAATCAGGAATGACTGTTGTATGGGACACTCAAAACTTCGAAAATATCAAAGAAAACATTGATGTCACAGCCGTTAAATATGATAATTCATATCAAACAGTCATCTTCATGAGTAATGGAACAATCATGTATATAGCAACAAACGATGAAGATACTGGTAGTGGTGTTGATCCACATGCATATGTTATTACATCGACATCTCAATTATGGAATATGGAGATGGAAGGTTATATTTTCTTAGGATGGTATGTTGAAGGTACAGACACATTAGTGACTCCTGGAGATTTATACTATGATGATGTTTACTTCGCAACTAACATCACTAATTTAGAAGCGAGATGGCAACAACTAGTTATCTTAGAAAACCCAGAAAATATAAATATGGAAGTTAACACAAGTACAAATACAATAACAATCAGTTTTTCAGTAAACCCTTCAAATATTGAAGGTATTGATACTTATCCAACTGATTTTGGATTTATCCTAAATGGGACATATATTCAAAGTAGTGATGTAATCAGTGAATCATTAATGAATTATATATCACAAAATGGAAATGTATTTACATTAACTTTAACAAATATAGATCCTTACTATGACTTATTTAAAGACATATTGTACGCAGCTGAAGACAATTATTCAAGTTTAGTTGTTGGTACACATATTCTACAAATTGTAAGTGTCGGAAATAATTTAACAACAACTGATAGTAACCCTTCAGAGTTACACCAATTCGTTGTAGATTCTGTTTATGATGGAATCCCTGAAGCAGTATCAACAAGTGATTATTACTTAATCGAAGATTTTGGTAATGGTGATTTAAGATATATATTCTATTCAAATCTTACGTATCAATTTAGTGGAAAAGAATTTGAAATCCTTCAAGGGTCAAATATTATGACAGCAAACGGAAACACATTAAGCACAACAGGCTTAACTGGTGAATTTATTTTTAGTATTACAGATGCTGAAAATGGAACAAGAACATATCATGGTTTAGTTGTTGAAGATATTCGTCAATTTGATATAGGATCAAGTTATCAAAATTATTTAGCTGAAACTAATCAAGACTTATTAGACGATCAATTCTTAAATGAAGCAACTGATTTCCCTTATTTAGTAGGAGCTAGCAATGCATTCTATTTAGACTTATTAATCACTGATAATAACGGATCTAAAATTAGTTTAGACGACGTTTTACTTGATTATGAATTCTATCTAAACGATAGTATGACAGCGTTAACTGAAGCTGAATTAGCTACGTATGTTGAGGTTGATGGTAATATACTAAACTTCAAACCAGCTGCTGTTGGAAATGAATTTAGAATTTTAGTTGATCCAACTTATGAAGCAACTTTGATGGAAGTAGATGCCTTAGAATTTAATATACTTATTAATGACGGATACAACGCATTTACAAATGATGATTTAAAAGCTTTATATTCAGATATGAGTGTTACTTTAATTAATATTCATAGAGATATTGAAGCGAGCTTATATGAAAACCAAACACATGCAGATGGATCTCCTATCAATGAATTTGCATACACAAGTAGTAATTATGCGAATATGGGAAATGTTTATTACCGTATCGCTGGAAACACAGATGATGATGCAGTAGTTATTGAAGGTAACTTCATGACAATTGATGGTTCTGATATACCAACAATTGTAGATGCTGGTTTTGGTTATGTTGATTACGCAACAGGATTCCAAGTCATAAGTACACAAATTGGTATCTTCTACTACAATGTTCAAGATACAACTCCAGTTAATAACAACACATTCACAATGAACAACTTAAGAATTATCGGGAATACAACAACACCAAGTGTCAATTATGGTGGTACTGAAGAAGAAATTCTTTATGAAGAAAGCTTAATGAGTAAAAACTCAGGAGGTATGTTAGGTGTTGTCGTAAGAGCTGGTGAAGCGTCACTCAACAACTTAGTGATTGGTTATACAGTTATTGGTGTTACAACAAATGCTTGGGGAGAAAACACAAACGGTGATGTCATCATTACACATTTAGATTATGTTGAAATATATGATTCATGGGCAAACTCTGTATTCCTACACGGTGGATCAGGTGTCAGCTTAGATAACTCAGTTATTGGAACTAGTGGTGGTGCTGCAATTCACTTTGAAGATGTGCGTCCTGCATCTGGTGGTTATTCAGACCCTCAACTATTCTTAAGCAGTACAAACGAAATAAATAACTGGATATCAGGATCAGAAGCATGGTTTAAAGCATATGGTATGGGAGCTGTTGCATTAGCTCTTAAGAGTGGAATCGATAATGGTATCGCAGGATTAGAAAAAACAATCATACAGATTCATGAAGATTCTGTCACTGGTTTACAAACAGAAATGATGAACTTTGTGTTCTTATCACTTCCAAATAGCTCTGCACATACAACAGATTCTGTCAATACATCTTTAACACTTACTGCATCTCAAGTTGCTCTTGACATAGCAGACCCTGTAGGTCAAACAATGTTAGCGAGAACATGGGACTTTATAAGTACGGATCCAAGAACAGATACAAGTACAAATCAATTTGCATTCGCAGTAGGATCTTTATCTGATACAGCAGCATTTATTCAAATGGTGACAGATATCATGATAGCAGGTGGCGGAGCTATTGATCAAGCAACAGCAAGTGAATTAGCTTATATTGCTGGATTCTATAATTTAACGGCTATTGAGTCTGCACAAGTTGCTGGATATATGGGTTATGGTTTTTCACTTCATGATTCTATTATAGCGGTTAAAGGAACATTAGATTATCCTCAACCTCAATATATTGAAGTCATTTCAGCACTTCCATTAACGGATGCTGGTAATGCAACAATCTTAATCGAGATGTTTAATAAAACGGTTGAAGAATAATCAATATAACTTAAGTAAATAAAATTTAAAAAAGTCCAATTTGGTTTAACCAATTGGACTTTTATATTGTATGATCATCAAAAATATACTCATTTATATTTATTCAATCTAAGGTTATCTTATGATATTAATTTACTTACTTGGCTTTTCTTGATATTGAAGTTTGTATAAATCATAATACATTCCTTTTTGTTTAAGTAAATTCTGATGATTTCCTCTTTCAACTATTCTACCTTTATGTAATACGATAATTTGGTCCACATGTTGAATTGTAGAAAGTCTATGTGCAACAATCAACATGGTTCCTATCGACATCATCTTTGTTAATGAGTTCTGTATTAATTGCTCTGTTTCTGTATCGATATTCGCTGTCGCTTCATCTAATATCATCACGCTAGGCTGATGAACCAAAGTTCTTGAAAAAGAAAGCAATTGTCTTTGACCTGTCGAAAAATTATTTCCTCTTTCCTTAACTTCTTCATCAAATTTGTGATCAAGTTTATCTATAAACTTATCTGCATTAACATAATGAACAGATTCTATCATTCGCTCATCTGTGATGGAGTCTTCTCTTAATTTAATATTCGAAGCAATCGTACCACTAAACATAAATACTTCTTGTAACATTTGACCTATAAATGATCTTAATGAACTCATTTTGATATTTTTAATATCGATGCCATCAATTAAAATTTGACCTTTTTGTATGTCATAGTTTCTAACAATTAGAGATAAAATCGTTGTTTTTCCTGCACCGGTAGCACCAACGAAAGCAACACTTTCTTTTGCGGTCACTTTAAAAGATACATCTTTTAGAATCCATTCATCTTTAATGTATGCAAACCATACGTTCTTAAATTCAATATCTCCTTTTAATTCTTTTAACTCAATAGCATTTTCTGAATCGATAACTTTTGGCATATCATCTAATATTCCAAAGATTCTTTCACTTGATGCAAATGCTGATTGTAAAATATTAAACTGTTCTGCAAGTTGTTGTATCGGTTCGAAGAAGCGTCTTATATATTGAACGAAAGCAACTAAAAATCCTGCTGTAACAAGCCCGTTGATTGCTTGTATACCACCAAAGTAATAAATAAGTATTGTCGCACCAATATAGAAAAAATATACAGTAGGACGATAAATACCGAAAATCACTAATTGTTTCATATATGCTCTTCTTAAATCGTTATTTCTATCATTGAATTCATTCATCTTCGATTTTTGTTGATTAAAGATTTGAATAATTTTCATTCCTGCTAAGTGTTCGCTTAAGAACGCATTGACTAAAGCTAAGTATTTACGTACTAAACGATATGCTTTACGAGAATGTTTTCTAAATATAAGGGATGCTATCATAACAAATGGCATTACACCCATGGCAATTAATGTTAGATTAAAGTTTCCCAATGCACGGTAATTAATCCATCCCATGGCTATGATAATTCCTAATAACATGAGGACATTACGTATAACATTAATAATAACAGATGTATACATTTCATTTAAAGTATTTGTATCGTTTGTTACTCTGGTTACTAACGTACCAGTAGGTTTTTTATAATGATAATCAATATCTTGTTTTTCTAAATGAGTAAATACTTCTTCTCTAATATTGTATACAATAGACTGTCCTATTTTTTGAAGACTCATCACTTGATAGTAAGTAACGAACGCATTAATTAAGATTGATGCTCCAAATACACTTAAGTAAATCATTAATTTTGTTGTATCAACGTTGTCTTCACTTAAGATATCAACACTTTCACCGATTATGAATGGTTCTAGTAATCCAATAAGTACAGTGATAACCATTAATATAAATACACCAATAAAACGCGCTTTATAAGGTTTTGCATAACTCAATAATCGCTTAATGATAACTTTATCTGACATTGTATGTTGTCTTTCATCTAAGGAAAGATTCTGTCCACCTCTAGGCATGATCAACCGCCTCCAATTCATCTTCAAGTTTTTGTCTTTCGACCATGTCTTTATAAAAATCACAAGATTTTAATAATTGGGTATGATTTCCAATACCGATAATTTCACCATTATCAATGACAATAATTTTACTAGCATCTTTAATTGTTGTAATACGATGAGCAATAAGAATCGTTGTTTTCCCTTGTCTTACTTTCTTAAGGTTTGCGAGAATTGTTTCTTCTGTATTTGTGTCTACCGCACTCACTGAATCATCCAAAATTAGAATTGGTGGTTCCTTGACTAACGCTCTTGCTATGGATATCCTTTGTCTTTGACCTCCAGAAAGTGTGACACCCCTTTCCCCAATGAGTGTATCATATCCGTCGGTAAAGTCTAGGATATTATTATGAACATCAGCAAGCTTTGCAGTGTCTATAATATCCTCAAGATAATTTCCTTTTTTTCTCATTCCTAAGGAAATATTGTTATTTATTGTATCGCTGAATAAAAATCCATCTTGCGGAACATACCCTATTTGTTCACGCACTTTATTGATTTTTAAATCCATAATATCATAGCCATCAAGTGATAGCATATCCTTATCAATATTATAAATTCTTAGTAATAAATCAACTAAGCTAGTTTTTCCTGAACCCGTTCTTCCTATGATTCCAACCATATCTCCCTGATTAATTTTAAATGATATGTTTTTAAGTGTTGGTTTTTGATCTCCTGGATATGTAAATGTTAAATCTTTAAATTCAATGTCTCCATTTAAATGATTTATATCTATAGCATTTTCTTTATCTAGTATATCTACTTCAGCGTCTAAAATCGCTTCAATACGAATGCGAGATGCATTCCCTTGACTTGCTGTATTAATAACCATTCCAATAGCTAGCATAGGCCATATTAACATACCAAAGTATGATATTAATAAGACTAAATCACTGATTGATAATGCGCTTGATGTCCCAGCATTATTAATCATAATGTATCCACCATATGCAATGAGAATAACGAATACACTAGATATTAATGTACGAATAAATATATTGAATAACGTTGATATTCTAACATAGCTGAGTGTTTTATCTTTTAATTTTTTATTTAGTTTAGAAAATTCATTCATTTCTATTTTTTCTTTAACAAATGCTTTTACAACACTTATTCCGCTAAAGTTCTCGTTTGTAAAATCACTCATTTCTTCAAATGATTGTTGAAGCTCTTTGAATTTACTTCTTAAGCGAACTCTAATAATAGAACCAAAGATTGCAAGGATAATTAAAGGTATTGAGGCAATGACAGTTAATTTTACATTGACTTTAAACATCCACCAAAATGTTAGGATTGTCATAAACAATGCATCAAATATCATAATAATACCAGGTCCCATCGCACGTCTGACAGCTTCTAAGTCATTGGTATAATGCGCCATCAAACCTCCAACTTTTTGATTAGAATAGTAATCATTGCTGAGTTTTAAGTTGTGAGAGAACATTTCATTTCGTATATCATATCCAATCTTTCTTGACGCCCCAAATATAAATATTCTCCAAAGAAATCTACCAAATATAATGACAATACCAAACAGAGCAATATAACCTAGTTGTTCTAAAAGAAATGGAAGTTCTGAAGCCACTGAAAAATTAGTC